>SCPP01001619.1_pt1 | contig 279728 bp, 355 predicted proteins | sample 6106811 | NCBI WGS metagenome assembly SCPP01 (sample SAMN10720449, study PRJNA508395) | human gut metagenome | isolation source: Participant 2 stool, 15 month | host: Homo sapiens | collected 2018 | reverse complement strand
TACGAAAGCCTCGTCCAGTTCGTCAACAGATAGAATTTACCAGTCAGATCCACCATAGGACGGGTTTCCCCCTTCTTGTTTATCATGAACAGAGAAGGAATACCTGCCGCACGTGCCACACAACATCGTCTGCCCCGAATGTCGGTATATGTACGATACCCGTACCATCTTCGGTAGTTACATAGTCACCGGGAATAACGCGGAATGCCTCACCGGCCGCTTCTTTTCCCGTTTTCATCCACTGTCACCGGTTTCACCCAAGGAATAAGCTGTTCGTATTCCATGCCTACCAGATCCGGTCCTTTATATTCACCCACTACTTTGAACGGAATCAGTTTGTCACCCGGCTTATAGTCTTCCAGCGCCAATTCTTCCGCTTTCTTGTTAAAGTGAGTATAGAGCAAAGCTTTCGCCAACACTACGGTCATCTTTTCCCCGGTATATCCGTTGTAAGTCTGCACAGCCACATAGTCTATTTTCGGCCCTACGCATAATGCCGTATTCGAAGGCAATGTCCACGGAGTAGTGGTCCATGCCAGGAAATAAGGCGTTCCCCATTCCGCCATTTCGGGTTTCGGATTCTTCATCTTGAACTGTCCTACCACAGTGGTGTCTTTCACATCACGGTAACAGCCCGGCTGGTTCAGCTCGTGCGAGCTCAATCCTGTTCCGGCAGCCGGAGAGTAAGGCTGGATGGTGTAGCCTTTATATAACAGACCTTTGTTATAAAGCTGCTTCAAGAGCCACCACAGCGTTTCAATATAGCGGTTGTCATAAGTGATATAGGGATTCTCCAAATCCACCCAGTAACCCATCTTATGAGTAAGGTCTGTCCACTCTTTGGTAAACTTCATCACGTCCTTACGGCAAGCTGCATTGTACTCGGCAACAGAAATGGTCTTTCCGATATCCTCTTTGGTGATATGCAATGCCTTTCCACACCCAGTTCCACAGGCAGTCCGTGAGTATCCCATCCGGCCTTACGCTTTACCTGGAACCCTTTCATGGTTTTATAGCGGCAGAAAGTATCTTTAATGGTACGCGCCATCACGTGGTGAATACCCGGCATACCATTGGCCGAGGGAGGTCCTTCATAAAACACGAAGAAGGACATCCTTCACGTTCTGTCATACTCTTGGCGAAAACATCGTTTTCATCCCACTTCTTCAGCACATCTTTATTGACCTGTGATAGGTTGAGTTGCGAGTGTTCAGCAAATTTCTTACTCATAATTTTATATCGTTTTCTTGTATTCTCTAACTAAAAGGCAATGCCTTCCAAAAATTAAGGTGCAAATTTACAAGAAAATTAGATAGATAGAAAGTTTTGACGCTTGTTTTTTTAATCAGATAACGGAACTGTTTCAGAATAACTGCATAAGGCATGGGAAAAGCCCTGTTCTAATCAAAATCAACAGCAACAAGGACCGGTTCTTGTTATTGCAGTCTTTTCCGGTATGCCGAGGTATTTTCCCCCGTCATATTCTTAAAGAAGCGGCTGAAAGTACCCACACTTTCAAAGCCAAAATCACCGATATCTCTTTGATGCTGTGCGAGGTATGCAGCAACAGCCGTTTCGCTTCGGTCACCACTCGTTCTTGTATAATCTTCAAAGGGGAAGGCATACCGTAGGCGGCAAATAAATTGGAAAGCGTCTTGGGAGAACGATGCAACAAAGCAGCATATGCCTGTACCTGTTTTTTCTCCTTGAAGTGATTGTCCACCAACACATAATAACGCTGGATGATGTCAAAACCTTTTTCATTAACCGGAAAGCCGGACAACTGCTTACGGGCCAGCCGGGTACACAGAATGATGAAACGTTTCAACAGCAGGCGGAGCATTTCTCCTGCAGGTTATCCCGCAGGATGTATTCGGTAACCATTCTGTCCACCACCTCGTGCAACAGTTCGGAATCGGCTATCGGGGCCGCAGATGCACTATACCGGAAGTTCCGTTAAACAGCACTCCGCTGCACGATACTTCTTTCTCGTGCTTGTAAATGCCGTAAAAATTCTCGTTGAAAAGAAGAGCAAGATACCTGCCCGATACATTCTTGAACTCCGTGCGGTGAAGATTACTCACAGAGATGATTTCATCCTGCTCCATCTCTATTTCCACATGGTCTACTATCAATGTCAGTTTGCCTTCCTGGACCCATATAAACTTATACAGACTACCATTGTCACAGATGACCCTGTCTGTGTGAAACGCTTCAGTCAGTATCATCGTTTCCTGCAAAGATGTATCGTATGCGTAATTCATCATGGCTAAACTGTTTTGTGCATTTCTTTCTGTTGGTTTATACAAAGATAGTGATTTTCACTTATATTAAACCACCCTGTTATTGCACAGTCCAGAAGCAATACACATAATTAACAATCTGATTTACAACGCATAGCACATATCACAATGTAAAGAGGAGGCAAAGTATCAGAAAGAAAAAAGGAATTTTTGCCATCATTTTAGGAAATCTAGCTATGATATAACCCTACAGGGAATTCGTCAACCATTAAAATAAGCGTATCTTTGTGCCAAGAGATTTCCTTCTATAATCTAGACGAAAAAGAACACTTGATTCTTTTAACCTGAACTTTGGACTTTGATTTTCTCCCAATAAGGATTTCTCTCATAATAAATTCAGATTTTATCCGCCGGGAGGCAAGATAAGGTCATGCAAAAAAATCTCCCAAAAAAAGAAGAGGGTGTCCGCCATTGAAACGGACACCCTCTATTATGTGTATATCCACATTGCCGGAAACCATTTATTTCCCTGTTTCCCCCATCGTGTTTGCAGGTTTTTCAATACCTTCGCTTGTAGCACGTTCTTCCATACGCTGGATACGTGCGTCAAGATCGGGATGAGTAGAGAACAACTGATTCAGCTTGCTGCTTTTCTTTGCTCCTGCCTCTTCTTGCAATTTTTTCAATTTCTGGAATGACAATGCCATCGCCCAAGGATTCTTACCTGCTTTCTTCAGAAATTCGTAACCGTAATCATCGGCCGCGCGTTCCTGTTTTTGTGAATAAGTAGCATTGACCAATGCCTCTCCCAAGTCACCCAACTGGGAATCTGTCAGAGCAGCCGCTTTTCCTCCTTGTGATGAAATACCATCTTTCAATGCCGATGTCAGCAATGCGGTACGGAAGCCGTTCTTTGAGTCCTTGTGTGCCACATGGCCTACCTCATGGCCTATTACCCCCAACAGTTCTTCGTCTGTCATGATATCCATCAATGAAGAGAATACCCGCACACTACCGTCTGCACAGGCGAACGCATTTACATCAATCACATAATATACTTTGAAATTCAGCGGCATCCCTTCCACTTCGGTCAACCCTTCAGTCAGTTTTTTCAAACGGACAGTATACGGATCATCGTCTGCACAAACCTGATTATGCTTATCCATCCAGTCAATGTACTCCTTTACATACTCTGTCATCTGCTCATCGGTCAAAGTCACCGCCTTTGCAGCCTTCACGGCTCCCCCCACTGCCTTCTTCAAATTAAACTGGGCCATTGCAGGAGTTACCCCCGCCAAGCATAACAGCATGACGGCCACCTTTAATAATGCTTTTTTTTTTTTTTTTTGTTTTAGATTAAACGCTTCATTTTATTTCTTAAGAAACGGTACAAAAGAACACATTTTTATTCTATCTACCAATCTTTACAAGAATATTTTTGCCAACGCCCCGCCTCAAGCACCCGCCGGAAAGTGAAAAGCCATCGCGAATCCACTTCGCGATGGCCCTTCCATTTATATACACCTTTAAACAAAATGATACCCACGCCCTAATTCACTAACCCCTTGCGGGCATGAGCTGATCTTTTTCTTATTTATTTGCACGGGCTTCCGCAATGTAGTCCAATGCTTCTTTACATTTTGCCGTTACATACGCCCAGTCTTCCGCGGCTACCTTGTCGCCAGGGAACAATTTAGAACCCATACCCACACAGAACACACCTGCCTTAATCCAAGAAGTCAGATTTTCCTGAGTCGGTTCCACACCACCGGTTACCATCAGTTTAGACCAAGGCATCGGAGCCAGCAGACCTTTAACCAATTTTGCTCCCAATACATCACCCGGGAATATTTTGCAAAGATCGCAACCTACTTCCTGAGCGAAACCCACCTCGGACACGCTTCCGCATCCCGGAGTATAAGCCACCAAACGACGGTTGCACACTTTAGCGATTTCAGGATTGAACAACGGACCTACCACAAAGCAAGCACCCAATTGCAAGTAAAGAGCGGCAGTAGCAGGATCAACGATAGAACCTACTCCCATAGCCATTTCAGGACACTCCTTTGCCGCGTATTTCACAACTTCCGCAAATACTTCATGAGCAAAGTCACCACGGTTTGTAAATTCGAATGCACGAACTCCGCCGTCATAACAAGCTTTCACTACTTTCTTTGCCACTTCTGCATCTTTATGGTAGAATACAGGAACCATACCGGTTGAACCAATCTTGTCCAACACTGCTATTTTATCAAAACGAGCCATAATGTTATATTTTAGTTTAAATGAAAGATAGGAACACAAATGATACAAATAAAACATGTATCAAAAATTTGCGTTATTTGCGTCATTCGTGTTCCTATAAAAAACAAATTTAGCGTTGTACACGTCCGCTGGCATCGCCACCGGCCAATGCTTCCACTTCATCTACAGATACCAGGTTGAAGTCACCGTTGATAGTATGCTTCAAAGCAGAAGCGGCAACAGCAAATTCAAGGGCGGCACCCTGATTCGGTTTGGTCAGCAGACCGTGAATGATACCTCCGGAGAATGAGTCGCCACCACCTACCCGGTCAATAATCGGGTTGATGTCATAGCGTTTTGATTCATAAAATTCTTCTCCGTTGTAAATCATAGCCTTCCAGCCGTTGTGAGTAGCCGAGAATGATTCGCGCAAGGTAGAAACCACATATTTAAAGCCGAATTCTTTTGCCATAGCCTTGAAGATTCCTTTGTAACCTTCCGCATTGGTTTCACCGGCTTCCACATTCGCTTCCGGTTTGAAGCCCAGACAAAGTTCGGCATCTTCTTCGTTGCCTATACATACATCTACATACTGCATCAACGGTTTCATGATAGACTGTGCTTTTTCTTTTGTCCACAGTTTCTTGCGGAAATTCAAGTCTACAGATACCGTAACGCCATGACGTTTTGCAGCTTCACAAGCCAGTTTGGTCAGTTCGGCAGCCTTGTCAGAAATAGCCGGAGTGATACCCGACCAGTGGAACCAGTCCGCACCTTCCATGATAGCGTCAAAGTCGAAATCGCAAGGATCGGCTTCGGCGATAGCCGAGTGGGCACGGTCATAAATTACTTTGCTAGGACGCATGGAAGCTCCTGTTTCCAGATAATAGATACCTACGCGGTCGCCACCACGACAGATGAAATCGGTCTTCACACCATATTTACGCAATGCATTCACAGCAGACTGTCCAATTTCGTGTTTCGGCAATTTAGTTACGAAATAAGCTTCGTGACCGTAGTTCGCGCAACTCACCGCTACGTTCGCTTCACCACCGCCATAAACAACATCAAATGAATCCGACTGCACAAAACGTGTGTTTCCCGGAGTTGACAATCTCAACATAATTTCACCTAAGGTTACTACTTTTCCCATAATTTCGTGATTTTAAATTGTTATATATTTATTCGTTTAACTTTCAACCCAATTAAAATACTGGTTTACATATCCATAGACGAATCACATCGTAACCTTGTACTCAACAGACCACTCAAATAATTCATCCGTGTGCGCGCACAAAGGTATGAAAAAATAAATTATCAGTGTGCACGAGCACAATATATATAATTAAGGTATGAATAAACTGCCCGAAAGAATCAGAATCAAGGATATCGCGCGCCTGGCAGATGTGTCAGTCGGCACAGTAGACCGTGTATTGCATGGCCGCACAGGGGTATCCGAAGCCAGCCGGAAACGGGTGGAAGAAATATTGAAGCAACTGGATTACCAGCCCAATATGTATGCCAGCGCATTGGCATCCAACAAAAAGTATCTGTTTGTCTGCCTGCTGCCACAGCACAAGGAAGGCGATTACTGGACCGATGTGGAACTGGGGATGAAAAGAGCCGTAGAAACCTTTTCGGATTTCCACATCACCCTGTCCGTGATGTACTATGACCAATATGAATATTCCTCCTTCATCAATGCCGGTGAGGAAATACTGAAACAAGAGCCGGACGGCGTATTGCTCGCCCCCACTATTCCTGAGATGACGGCCAGATTCACCGACAAGTTGCAAGAACGGGAAATACCTTATATATTTATAGACTCCAACGTGGCCAGTCTGAATCCGCTGGCATTCTTCGGGCAGAAATCCGACCAAAGCGGATACTTTGCCGCCCGCATGGCCATGATGTTGGGAGAATGTCCCAAAGAAATCGTTATCTTCAGACAAATCAACGAAGGCCGCCTGGGATCAAACCAGCAGGAAAACCGTGAAAAAGGATTCAGAAAATATATGCAGGAGCATTTTCCCGACTGCAAGATAGTGGAACTGAACCTCTACGCCAAGCGTCCGGACGAGGACGAGGCGCTGATGAACCGCTTTTTCCAAGAGAACCCACAGGTTACGTGCGGCATCACTTTCAACTCGAAAGTGTACATTATAGGAGAATATCTCATCGGGCACAACATGAAAAATTTCAAACTGATTGGGTACGATTTATTACACCGGAACGTCTCTTGTCTGAAAGAGGGCGCAGTGGATTTCCTGATTGCTCAGCAACCTACCGCACAAGGATACAGCGGCGTAGAGAGCCTGTGCAATCACCTGATCTTCAAGAAAGAGGTGAAACAATGCAATTACATGCCCATCACCCTGCTTGCGGTGGAGAACGTGGATTTCTATCTGGACGCGCATAAAAAGTAAATCTGATAACTAAAATAGAAATGGAAACAAAGTATTTGAAAATCAATCCGGCTGATAACGTAGTGGTGGCTATCTCGGACTTAAAAGCAGGCGAGACCATCACGGTAGACGGTCATGCCATCACGTTGAAGGAAGACGTGCCTGCCGGCCATAAGGTGACACTGAAAGATTTCGCCCAAGGCGAGAATATCATCAAGTATGGTTACCCCATCGGCCATGCCGTGACTGCCGTGGAACAAGGACGCTGGATCAATGAAACCCAGATAAAGACAAACCTTGCCGGACTGTTGGATTACACCTACAATCCGGTCAGCGTAGACCTCAATATCCCGAAGAAAGACCTGACGTTCAAAGGATACCGCCGCAAAAACGGTGATGTAGGTATCCGTAACGAGGTATGGATTATCCCCACCGTGGGTTGTGTAAACGGTATCATCGGACAACTGGCCGAAGCGTTACGCCGCGAAACCAACTGCGAAGGTGTGGACGCTATCGTGGCATTCCCTCACAACTATGGCTGTTCACAGCTGGGCGATGACCACGAGAATACCAAGAAAATTCTCCGCGACATGATTCTGCATCCTAATGCAGGAGCCGTACTGATTGTCAGTCTGGGCTGCGAGAACAACCAGCCGGATGTTTTCCGCGAGTTTCTGGGAGATTACGACACAGACCGCGTAAAGTTCATGGTAACCCAGAAAGTGAGGGATGAATTTGAAGAGGGTATGAAGATTCTGCGTGAACTGTACACCAAAGCCAAGACCGATGTACGCGAGGATGTTCCTTTGTCCGAGCTGCGTGTAGGCTTGAAATGCGGCGGTTCGGATGGCTTCTCAGGTATCACCGCCAATCCGTTGCTGGGTATGTTCTCCGACTTCCTGATTGCACAGGGCGGTACTTCCGTACTGACGGAGGTTCCCGAAATGTTCGGTGCGGAAACCATCCTGATGAACCGTTGCCGCACCAAGGAACTGTTCGAGCAGACCGTACACCTGATTAATGACTTTAAGGAATATTTCCTGTCACACGGCGAGCCAGTGGGCGAAAATCCGTCACCGGGCAACAAGGCAGGTGGTATCTCCACCCTGGAAGACAAAGCGTTGGGATGTACCCAAAATGTGGCAAAGCATACGTTGACGGAGTTATGGGCTATGGCGACCGCCTGAAAGTGAAAGGTTTGAACTTGCTTTCCGCACCGGGCAACGATTTGGTAGCTGCCACCGCCCTCGCCTCCTGCGGCTGTCACATGGTGCTCTTCACTACCGGCCGCGGTACTCCGTTCGGTACGTTTGTTCCTACCATGAAGATTTCCACCAACTCCACTCTGGCTAAAAACAAACCGGGATGGATTGACTTCAATGCCGGAGTCATCGTAGAAAACGAACCGATGGAAAAGACCTGCGAACGCTTTATAGACTATATCATCCGTGTTGCCAGCGGAGAACCGGTAAACAATGAAAAGAAGAATTATCGTGAAATCGCCATCTTCAAGACAGGCGTGACACTATAATCCAATTTTATCCCCAACTTTCCCAATACCCTTACAGCCCTGCCTTCCCTGTTACGAAGGTGGGGCTGTGACCTTCCCCATATATTGTTATACAGCAAGTCTTTTGTAACTTTGCACCTCATTTTATAAAATACAAATTCATGAACGGTGAAAAATTAACTCCAATAACCAATAAGCCCAGTCTATGGGCACTCAGTCCACTGCTGGTATTTCTATGCCTGTATCTGGTGACTTCCATCATTGTAAACGACTTCTATAAAGTCCCCATCACGATTGCTTTCATGGTATCCTCGGTCTATGCGGTATGCATCACCAAAGGCCTGAGCCTGAATGAGCGAATGCTGCAATATTCCATCGGCGCAGCCAACAAGAACATCATGCTGATGATCTGGATTTTCATCCTGGCAGGCGCATTCGCCCAAAGTGCCAAAGATATCGGGGCCATTGACGCGACCGTCAACCTTACGCTTCTTCTGCTGCCGGACAATCTGCTGCTGGCAGGCATCTTCCTGGCTGCCTGTTTCATCTCACTCTCCATCGGAACCTCGGTAGGAACCATCGTGGCACTAGTCCCCGTGGCAGCAGGCATCGCAGAGAAACCGACATGAACCTGGCCTTCATGACAGGTATCGTGGTGGGAGGAGCCTTCTTCGGCGATAACCTTTCATTCATCTCGGATACCACCATCGCCGCCACCCGTACCCAGGGATGCGCCATGCGTGACAAGTTCCGGGTAAACTTCATGATAGCCCTTCCGGCCGCTCTGATGGTTTTCGGCTACTATATTTTCAGAGGGATGGACGTGATGACCACCCACGACATCCAGTCGGTGGAATGGATCAAAATCCTCCCCTACCTGGTTGTGTTGGGAACCGCCATAGCAGGTATGAATGTGGCACTCGTACTGATACTGGGCATCGCCACAACGGGAGTGATCGGCCTGTTCACGGGGAGCATCGGCCTGTTCGACTGGCTCGGCTCCATGGGCACAGGGATCACCGGGATGGGTGAGCTCATCATCATCACCTTGATGGCAGGCGGTATGCTGGAACTGATCCGTTTTAATGGCGGAGTGGACTATATCATCCAAAAACTGACCAAACACGTCAACAGCAAACGCGGAGCCGAACTTTGCATCGCGGCTTTGGTGAGTATCGCCAATTTCTGCACAGCCAACAATACGATAGCCATCATCACAGTGGGACCGCTTGCCAACGATATCGCTACCCGCTACAGGGTGGACAAACGCAAGAGTGCAAGTATTCTGGATACTTTCTCGTGTGTCATCCAGGGAATCATCCCTTACGGAGCACAAATGCTGATTGCTGCCAAACTGGCTTCCCTGTCTCCTTTGAGCATTATCGAATACTTGTACTATCCGGTAGCCATCGGGATATTTGCCCTGCTGAGCATCTTCTTGAGATACCCCAGACGGTATTCGTGAAAACAAGCGGCAGACGGTTATATTCCACCACGCACAGACCGGCTGAACTCTTTCGCAATGTCCAGACGATGAAGGTGAAAGATTTATAATCTTACAGCTGTAAGATATAGCATCTTACACGTGAAAGATCCATATCTTCCGTGATTAACGGCGCGTACCTGGGGAGGCAAATAGCATTCAACAAAGATACGATATGCATTTATCCATGGGCGGTCCAACTCCTCTTTCTTCCAAATCCGGAATCGTGCGTGGTGTATCCACCCGAACCCGGATAGGGAAAATCTCATTGATATAGCGTTTCTGTCGAAGTGTTACCCTGACATTTTTTTCATAGCAAAAAAACATGTTGTTGCCGATGCCGATGTTTCTTTGTATGATGTTAACATCATCTTTCTTTTTCTTCTCTTCTCTATTCTTTTCTTCTCTTATAAAGTTTTGCTTAAAGCTTGCTTGCAAATCCCCATTAACACATTCATTATCAATGCATTGCAGTGTGTTTTCGGTTACATTTTCATCATCACTTTTTTCAATCGTGTTTTTCATGCATTTTACACTGTTTTCCGCATTGCTTTCCGTGTTGTTTTCCTTATTGCCTGCATCGTCATTCGCTTCTTTATCCGCTGCCGTGAGGACAGTAGAAGTGATTACTTTTTCAGCTGTCTGCACAGTCTTTTTCTTGCTGCTTCTTCCGCCTTTGCTACCGGCGGCGGCACGTTGCTCCGAAAGCTTATTCTGATAACCCATCACCTCATCCAGATACAGGCATCGGAAATATCCGTCCTCCGTTATGACAAACAAGTTAAAGTCTTTAATGAGATGCTGCAGATCTTCCACTGTAGCCCCCCATTGTTCAGCCAACAAATCCAGTTCGTTAAAATCGTGTTTGTATTCCTGTTGCCTTCGCAGGAACAATATCATTTGAATATATAATCCTATTCCCATGCATTTCATTTCGGCATTCAGCTTCATCATTTTGTAATCCGACATCAAGCTGCAATTCAGCCGGATAAACTGTTCGGTGTAATCCATTCCTTTTGTTTATTATATAGATGACAAAGTTACGAAAAAGTGAAACACAGAAAGATATAGTGATAGAATTAAGTTACAATAGTGTCGGTTGAACTGCCGATTATTCGTAAAGCCATTACAATCCCCGCCGAAACCAAATCCTGCCACCGCTACGTTACTTGTTCGTAACCATGCCCGAAAATAATAGTTACCCCATGGATTAAAAAAACGTCACTGATGAAAATCTTTATCCTCGACACCAAACGCTACAAAAAGGAATAAAATACAGAATCTTTAAAAACTTGTTATTCGCTATTCTCGATAAAAAGCAGTACTTTTGTCCTCATTAATTAATTCACAAATTGAATGATCGCAAAAAAAACAGTCATACAAGATATTAAGCTCGCCGATTTCCCGAGGAAATTGACGAGCAAAACAACATAAAAGTGTACGGAGACCAGTTGGGAAAATCAATTGGCTGTACTCAGCCATTATCTGCATAACAACGACTGCATCGAAAGCAAAGAAAGTAAGCGGGAAGTGATATACGCCATCCGTGAGTTTTAGAGCAGAAAAGAGAGCAAGAAGAAGAAATAACGGATGAATATGTGACCAAAGTCGCAGAAGATCCTACCGCATACGGTCTGTTCTCGGATTTCTTCAACGTACCATTTCCTGATCCTAAAAAAACAAAATTCACTTTCATCGACCTATTTGCCGGAATGGGAGGTTTCCGCCTAGCCATGCAGGCGCAAGGTGGCAAGTGTGTATTCTCGTCGGAATGGAACAAATATGCCCAAAAGACTTACTTGGCAAACTTTGGAGAAATGCCTTTTGGCGACATTACAAAAGAAATAACCAAAAGCTATATCCCTCGGAATTTTGATGTGCTATGTGCCGGCTTTTCGTGTCAACCATTTTCTATTGCCGGAGTATCGAAGAAAAAAAGTCTCGGACGGGAAACGGGCTTCAAGGATAAAACACAAGGTACGTTATTTTTTGATGTGGCAGACATTATCAGTCGTCACCGTTCCAAAGCATTCTTTTGGAGAATGTGAAAACCTGATGTCTCATGACAAAGGCAACACGTTCAAGGTAATCAAGGGCACATTAGAGGAATTGCGTTATTCACTCCACTACCTTGTCATGGACGGACAAACCTATGTGCCACAACATCGGGAACGTATCATGATAGTAGGTTTAAATCATGGAATAAGAACAATTTATAGCATAAATCTATGGCAACAAATAATCTAGACTGAGAGACGAAATGATACTGGTACTGAATTTGTACCTAAAAACCTTTCGGCAAGATGCACAAGGAAATCAAATGTCATAAAATGGCTCATCTGATAGGAAGTACTTTTGTGCCGTTACTTATCGATGGTTAAATCCTATTCCACAAACAAGGAAAGAATCTCCGGAATGTCACACGGAATGGAAGAAATGGGATATGATGAATATTGGAATGAATTTGTGATGACAAGCTTATATGAAAGCGAACGCATTTTAGCCCAATATGAAGCCATTTCGAACAATTATAAAAGAATGTTAAATAATTGATTATTATGAGTGAAATTCTAAATAGTGCCATAGTCAAAGTACAAAATCCAAATATGCATTTTGCCGTTCATTACAAAATGATATAAATGCGTTCACTCAACTGGCTTTATATACCAAAATGCTTGTGGCGCGCATTCGACATCCGGGAGTGAAAGGTGAACAAAGACAAATGGTAGGTCGAGAACAAGATGATTTTACAACTGACAGCCGTTTTATCTATTATGGGCAAGGAACACGTAATGAATACCGAATAACCTTTTGAAAGGCTTCTTTTCTAACAATGTAGGCGATTTGTCATTATTTTTGAGCGAAGATTATTTTATGGTTTCGTCTTGCAGACAGATCAGGACATGACGATTTCTTTGCCTATTTCAACCTTTCTCCGGAGAAAACAAATCAATTGATTGATGTTACAAGCAAGTACACCGGAAAAGCAATTGGAAATCGGCATCCAAGGTATCCTTATAAACCAATTATAAGAAAGGCAAATACTCAATACGCAGAAGACATATATGACAAAGTTCATCATGCAGAACTTCATATTTGCAAGTTTTCCCGAAATTTTAAAATGGATTATAGGTGTAACTATTTGTTGAGGTGAAAGAAGGACCTCTTTATAGAAGAAGATGATGTCAAGACCCTAATTATATGTATCTTCAACCGTCGCAAATCCCGCGCAGGCAAATCCTTGGAGCATCACCTTGCAACGATATTCACGGCGGCACAATTGGAATAAGAAGAACAAGCCGTGACGGAAGACAATAAAAAGCCCGATTTCCTGTTTCCCAACGGAGAAGCTTACCATAACATGCTGTTTCCTGCTAACAAATTGGTATTTCTTGGAGCAAAAACAACCTGCAAAGACCGTTGGCGACAAGTTCTGAACGAAGCAGACCGCATCGAAACCAAATACTTGTTTACCCTGCAACAAGGCATTTCCAAGAATCAGCTTCGGGAAATGAAGCACGAACACCTTAAACTTGTTGTCCCTGCCTCTTACCGGACATCATTTGACAAAGAGTTCCAACCTGAAATTGAGACATTGGCTTCATTCATCGAAATGGTTAAATTAAAACAAAACAGTAACCCCATCTATTCAGTATAAATCACCTCTTCCCATATTCCGCTTCGCCCTCGGTCACCACGGGGGATCTTTGTCCTCCGGTATTTCATAAAACATGGAAGGTCGCGACCTGAATCGTTCCAAATACGTATGGTTGATGTAATATTCTATCTCCAGCAACGTCTGCTGCCTCACCGCAGATTTCAACTGACACTCCACACGGTTATTACCGACCAACCCACGTAACTTCTCCTTGTTACGCTTGTCCCTCAGCTTGTTCCCTTCAATCTTATTTTTCCAAAACTCGCGGTTGGTCTTGGGCATGGTACCGTCCACCTCATGCCCGTGCCAAAAACATCCGTGAATAAAATCACGATGCCGTATTTGCGCAATACGATATCCGGAGTTCCGCAGCCCCACATTTTGCGGTAACGGTAGCCACGGGAGAAGAGGTAACGGCGCACGATCCATTCCGGTTTCGTGTCCTTGCCCTTGATTTTCGCCATGACGGCGGAACGCTTCTTCTTACTCCAAATATCCATACACTTCGGTTCGATATGGCAAAATTAACCAATTTATGTCAATTCTTCGAATTTCTGAATATGAGAATACATGTAATAGTTCTTCGCAAAAAACGCATCTTCCTCTGCACGCCGTTCCAAGATACATCTGTATCGTTCTCTTGGAATGATCTGTTCCTTTCATATCGCTGTCGTTTTTAGATTGTCAGTTTCAGTATCTCTCTCCAATAGGTCGGATCCGCCTCGCTTAGAAAGAAATCTATGAAGTCCCTTCGTGTGTCCTTGTTCAACCGAGTGGCAACAATCATTCTTCCCGCTTCCGGCAAAAGGGGACAACGAAAAAAAAGAAATATCATTTGGTAGCCCGTAAAAGCACCTTTTAGCATAAGTACAAAAGAAAGGGACATTGCGTCATCAGTCTAAACATCGTCTAGGCGCACGAGGCTGTACCTTTTTCTCCGGTTAGGCGGTAGTCGGCACACGCTTGCTCAAAAATCGTTTTGGCAATGGTGTCCAACGGACAAAACCGCTTTTACAAAAAATCTTATGAATAAGGGAATAAAAAACCGAGAGTTTATTTCAAAATCTCCGATTAAATTAAAAAACACGCTATATCCGTCCAAAGGTAACAGAAGAAGATTTATGAATATTTATTTTGAAAATATACATAAAAGGATTATCTTTGCACCGCAAATGAATCAATGATATGAACCAATTACAGACTACATACAGCATACATCACCTTACATCGGGAAATACCCCCCTGTGTAATCACTTCATTGTGCATGTACATTGGTTCAGCGGATTTGTTTAGATTTCCACTCACACGTAATTTATTACCCAACTTTCATCCTACCCACACGTGCCCGATGAAAGATATATTGCATGATGGTTCTCATTCGGTGAAACCGTCGGGTTGTATATGTTTTACTAAAAAAATTGATTGCTATGTTTACTATTATATCTATTATGTTTGTTGGTATCGGTATAGGATATGTATTGCGCAACTTGCAGTTTTACAGAAAATAGAAAGAGTACATCACTCACTATCTTCCTGCTGTTGTTTGTTTTGGGAATCTCTATCGGATCCAACAGCTTAATCATTAACAATTTAGGCAGATTCGGATGGCAGGCGGCTATATTGGCTACATTAAGCATTTTGGGCAGTATGCTAGCTTCTTTCCTGGTATTTCATCTGTTTTTTAAGAAAGGAGGCAAACAATGAAAGGCAGTTTGGTTGTTGTCGCATTTTTTTGTGCAGGATGTATGATTGGAGCTGTCAATAATTTCCAGTATGACATGCACTCTGTTTCCATGTATGTGCTTTATGCACTGATGCTCCAAGTAGGAATCAGCATAGGCAGCAATAAGAAATTGAAAGAACTGATTAAAAGCTTACGGCTGAAAATGCTCCTGTACCGATGGCTACCATTGCGGGAACCTTGCTTTTCTCGGCACTGGCCAGCCTGCTATTAAGCCAATGGAGTGTATTCGACTGTATGGCGGTGGGCAGCGGCTTTGCCTATTATTCACTATCCTCCATCCTGATCACACAGTTCAAGGAACCGTCTATCGGATTACAACTGGCCACCGAATTGGGAACCATTGCGTTACTGGCCAATATTTTCCGAGAGATGATGGCATTGCTCGGTGCTCCCTCATACGGAAATATTTCGGACAGCTGGCTCCTATCTCGGCTGCCTGATTGATATCGATGGATGTATTGCTGCCATCCATCTTCTGTAATTCGGGAAGAATATAGCCCGCTTGATTGGTTAAGCGGGCTTCTTTCATATAATATAGGCGGGAATTATTTCGCAACCTTTTCCAGTTTCTTCATGATAGAGAAGATGAACAATGCGGAAAGCAAGCAGACACAATCAATACACTCCATACCATCCACAACTGCATATCACCCCACAAATAACCGATGATAGCTACCAGATAGTTACCAATAGCAGTAGCCACAAACCAAAGTCCCATCATAGCGCCTTTATACTTGGGAGGAGCTACCTTGGAAACAAATGAGATACCCATCGGTGACAGGAACAATTCGGCAAAAGTCAATACCAGATAAGTCGAGATCAGCCAGTTGTGAAACCAACGCGCTCTCGGCAATACCATTGGCTTCTACTTCGGCAGGAGTAGGCAGACCGAATGAGCCGAATGCCAGCAACATGAAACCTACTGCGGCAATCACCATACCGATACCGATTTTACGCGGAGCTGATGGCTCTTTTCCTTTCTTTGCCAATGAACCGAATACTGCCAGTGATACCGGAGTCAGAGCGACAACGAAGAAGGGGTTAAACTGTTGGAAAATCTGAGGAAGGATAGGCAATGTAGGGTCCATAGTACCATAATTGACTCCTAAAACCACAAGAGCCAAGGTAACAATAACGCCTGAAATCAATTTGCCCTTGCCTGTCTTGGACTGGAACAGTGAGAAACCTGCATAAACGGTTACAATAAGCAGAGCCAGATTCCATACGCTGAAGCCAAGGCGATCCAGACCGGTTACCTCATGTGCCGTGTAGTCACGGGCGAAGAAGGTCATGGTAAGACCGTTCTGATGGAATGCCATCCAGAAGAAAATAACCACAGCGAATACCAGTAACAAAGCGACGATGCGTTCTTTGGTCTGTGCGAGTCAGCTCTTCTTCGTGTACATTGGCCGGTTTAGCCTGCTTGGAGTTGTAATCGGCATGTTTGAATGTAGAACGGAAAATAACATAAATAGCCATAGAGGCAATCAATGAGATACATGCCACACCAAACCATAATTATAGGCTTCTGACAATTTATCAATATAGGTAGTACAGAAATCGGCCATACTTCCTGTGAAATTCTGTGCGGTCTGCATGGCAGTCAGTGTGGCCTCGCCTTCGGCCGTTATCGTACCGTCCAGGAACTGGTGTGCCAAAGAAGGTATCTGGGACATAGCTGAAACCTGCTTTGCCCAACACATAGTTGGTCATGGCAGTAGCGGCAGTCGGAGCGAACAGGGCACCGATGTTGATTGCCATATAGAACAAACTGAAAGCGGTATCACGTTTCGCGCTATACTCAGGGAGCATCATACAGATTACCTACCATTACTTGCAGATTTCCCTTGAAAAGTCCGGTTCCCAAAGCAATCAGGGCAAGAGCGCCGAACATGGAATACAATCCGATATTGGTTGCCATCGGGATAGCCAGCACACATAACCGGCAAACATGATAACGATACCGGTAGTAACCATCTTGCCATAACCGAATTTATCGGCGGATACCTCCGATAAGCGGCATGAAATACACTCCTGCCGGAAACTGGCAAAGATTGTTGACGTCGTGGCAGCTGTCAAGCCGAATTTCGCTTGCAGGAAAAGAGTGAAAATAGCAAGCATGGTGTAATAACCAAAGCGTTCGCCGGTATTGGCGAGAGCTAATGCGTATAAGCCTTTAGGCTGTCCTTCAAACATAGTTGATAAAGATTTAATTAATAGTTAGTATTCTTTTTGCAAAGTTACTACAAAAAGTGAAATGCGGAAAGATATAGTGATAGAATTGAGTTACAAGGGTTTTAGTTGAAGTGGCGAAAATTCGTGAAGCCATTACAATCCCTGCCAAAGCCAAATCCTGACGCCGCAACGTTACTTGTTCGTAACCATGCCCGAAAATGCGACAAACGGGTACGGATGACGAAACAAGACGCTAAGGAATAGTGAGTTACCGACAACTCACGCGAAAAATCAGGTTACGGAAAAGATTACGCCGTTCCTCCCCGTTTTGCGTACCGACACCGGACTCTTCACCAACTAATTTTGAAACCAAAAAAATTAAGGACGATGAAGAGTACATTTTCAGTAATCTACTATCTCAAGCGTCAGGTAGTGAAAAGGACGGACAGTTCCCGTCATGGGACGCATCACGGTGGACGGCAGCCAGACGCAGTTCAGCTGCAAGCTGACTGTCGATCCGAAACTGTGGGACACCAAAGGGGGACGTGTCACGGGCAGAAGCACGGCGGCACTCGAAGCGAACCGTATGCTTGACAAAATGCGGGTACGCATCAACAGACACTATCAGGAAATCATGGAGCGTGACAACTTCGTCACGGCGGAAAAGGTGAAAAACGCCTTTCTCGGACTGGAACACCGCTATCACACGCTGATGCAGGTGTTCCGCCAGCACAACGAGGACTATGAGAAACAGGTGGAGGCAGGCATGAAAGCCAAAGGCACACTGGAAAAGTACCGTATCGTTTACAAGCACCTGCAAGAGTTCCTCGACATCCGCTACCATGTGAAGGACATCGCCCTGAAAGAGCTTACCCCGGCTTTCATCTCCGACTTCGAGATGTTCCTGCGCACGGACAAGCACTGTTGCACCAATACCGTCTGGTTGTACGTCTGCCCGCTACGGACGATGGTATTCATCGCCATCAACAACGAGTGGCTGACGCGCGACCCGTTCCGCGAGTATGAAATCAAGAAGGAGGAAACGACACGCAGTTTCCTTACCAAAGAGGAAATCCGCCTGCTGATGGAGGGCAAACTGAAAAACGCCAAACAGGAACTGTACCGTGACCTCTACCTGTTCTGCGCTTTCACCGGATTGTCATTCTCGGATATGCGCAACCTCACGGAAGAGAATATCCGCACCTATTTCGATGAACACGAGTGGATAAACATCAACCGCCAGAAAACGGGCGTGGTGTCCAACATCCGCCTGCTTGACATCGCCAACCGCATAATCGGCAAATACCGTGGACTGTGCGAGAACGGCAGGATATTTCCCGTCCCGCATTACAACACGTGCCTTGCCGGTATCCGTGCCGTCGCCAAGCGTTGCGGCATCACCAAGCATATCACGTGGCATCAGAGCCGCCACACGGCGGCCACAACGGTATTTCTCTCCAACGGCGTACCCATCGAAACGGTCAGTTCTATGCTCGGACACAAGAGCATAAAGACAACGCAGATTTACGCGAAGATAACCAAAGAAAAACTCAATCAAGACATGGAGATCCTTGCGGCAAGGTTGAACGGCATTGAGGAATTTGCAGGTTGTACCATCTAAAAAAGAGAAGCCATGAAGCGTGACATAATCATCATAGAGGACAAGGCGGTCAGCGTAACCGGTAACGAAGTGTGGATGACCGCCACCGAAATCGCCGGACTGTTCCATACGACCGTCCCGGCAGTGAACGCTGCCATCAAAGCAGTCCGCAAGTCGGACGTGCTTAACGACTACGAGTTGTGTCGCTACATGCAGCTTGAAAACGGGCTGTACGCGGACGTGTACGCGCTTGAAATCATCATCCCGGTCGCTTTCCGGCTGAACACCTACAACACCCACCTGTTCCGCACATGGCTGGTGGGAAAGGCACTCTCAAAAGATAACCGGCAGGCATACGTGATGTTCATTCAGAACGGAAAGGTCGGGTACTGTTAAAAACAGATTCCCCATAAGACAAGTAAACGGGCAGCACCACAAAAGGTGTCGCCCGTTTACTTTTTCATGCAACCGCCTCACTCCAGCGGCTTGCGGTAGTTCGCTTCCAGCACCTCGCGCAGCCCCGTTTCCGGGTAAAGCACCTTCCCTCCCAAAAGGATAAAAGGCAACACGCGGTTGTTGCGGTATTCCTGCAAGGTGCGTCGGCTCACACGGAGCAGTTCCGCCACCTCGCCGTCCGTCAGGTAACGCTCCCCGTCCAGCGGAGGACGGTAACTTTCCAGAAATGCGGACAGCCATTTAGAGCCTTTGCGCATATCCTGCATCACAGAGGCTATCGGCTCGTCTTCCATCGTAAAAACATCGTTGGTCTCGTTCATCATAACTTCGGATTCAGTGGGTGAATAAATCAAATCATCTGCCATGCGGATAGAGCGTGCCGACAAGCGGTATCAGCCGCTTCACCTCCTCCGGCTTGTAATAGAACCTGCGGTTTATCTGCGAGTAGCCGATAAGCCGCCTGTCGCGCAGCGTCTGCAACGTGCGCGGGCTTATTCTCAACTGCCCGCAGACCTCCTCGCCCGTGAGCCATCTTTCCATGCGCCCCGTGTCGCTTTTGCGCCTCAGGGCGGCGACCTTCTCCGAGAGTGCGCCGAATGCCGCCACCATCATCTCGAAAGTCTTTTTCTCGATAGATACTATTTCCATATTCATGTCATTTAGAGTTTGCCGCAAAGGTAACGAAACGGCATACAAGACGTACCGTTTTCCGCTGAAAGGCTGCCTGTTGCGCCGTTTGACCGGGTTATGGAGCCATCTTCCGTAAAAATCTTACGTGAGTCACGTAGTGAGTTGTTAAAGCCCCTTTTGTTTATTGCCGAATTTTGCCGCAGAAACAAAAAGAAAGGACTGAATATGAAAGTGATAACGATGGAAAGTTCCGCCTACAAGGAGATGATGGCGCAGATTGCGAACATCGCAGGGTACATCCGCGAGGCAAGGGACGAGAAGAAACGGAAGCGGGAAACCGAAGACAAGCTGCTTGACACGGCACAGGCGGCGAAGATGCTCAACGTGAGCAAGCGCACCATGCAGCGTATGCGCACCGACCACCGTATCGAGTATGTGGTGGTACGCGGAAGCTGCCGCTACCGCCTTTCCGAGATACTGCGGCTATTGGAGGACAACACAGTAAGGAACGAGGAAGGGACAATAGACACCCTGTTCCACAACCACACGCTACGAACGGGAGGCACACCCAAAGGAAGGAGGACATAGCTATGGAACTGCTCACACGAAACATCTTCGAGGGCTGGATGCAGAAGCTGATGGAACGGCTCGACCGTCAGGACGAACTGCTGCTGGCAATAAAGACGGAGGAACGACAGCCCGCCCTCACGGAAAGCATCCACCTTTTCGACAATCAGGACCTGTGCATGCTGCTCCAGATAAGCAAGCGCACACTGCAACGCTACCGCAGCGTCGGTGCATTGCCCTACAAGACACTGGGCAAGAAAACCTATTACAGCGAGGAGGATGTGCTGACATTCCTTTCCAACCATATCAAGGACTTCAAAAAAGAAGATATAGCCTTCTACAAGGCTCGTATCCATAATTTCTTTCATAAATAACCCATTAAAACATTTTTCTTTTTCTTAGATGGCAAAGAAAAAAGACGAAAAGGACGTGCTGGTAGTCCGTGACGAGAAGACGGGCGAGATTAGCGTGGTAGCCGGGCTGAACGCAGACGGTACACCTAAACGCACCCCCGCGAAAGCGGAGAACGCGCAGAGTTTCCTGCAATTCGACCGACATGGCGACGTGCTGGACAACTTCTTCAAGAACTTCTTCCGGCAGTGCAAGGAACCCAGCCGCTTCGGTTTCTACCGCATCGCGGCGGACCAAGCTGAAAATCTCTTAGAGGTGATGAAGCAACTGCTGAAAGACCCCGAAGCGAACAAGGAGCTGCTCGCCCCTCACAAGGTGGACACCTCCGACTATGAGAAGAAGGTGCAGGAAGAGATGGCAGCACAACAGACAGAGAAACAAGAACCTCAAAAACAGGAGAACATGGAACAACAGAAAGAACAGCAACAGGACAATTCCGAACAGACGCAGGGCAAACGGGGCTACCGGCCCATCGACGAGAGTAAAATCAACTGGCAGGAACTGGAGGACAGATGGGGCGTGAAGCGTGACGACCTTGAAAAGTCCGGTGACCTTACGAAGATGCTCCACTACGGCAAGTCCGACTTGGTGAAGGTCAAACCGACCTTCGGCGGCGAATCGTTCGAGCTGGACGCCCGCCTCTCCTTCAAGAAGGACGGCGAGGGGAATGTCAGCCTCGTGCCGCACTTCATCCGCAAGGAGCAGAAGTTAGATGAGTACAAGGAACACAAATTCTCCGACAATGACCGGAAGAACCTCCGCGAAACGGGCAACCTCGGCAGGGTCGTGGACATTGTGGACAGGGAAACGGGCGAAATCATCCCCTCCTACATCAGCATCGACCGCAAGACGAATGAAATCACGGACATTCCGGCGAGCAAGGTGCGCATCCCGGAGCGCATCGGCAAGACGGAAATCACCGCGCAGGAACGGGACATGCTCCGCGCCGGACTGCCCGTGCGCGACAAGCTCATCGAGCGCAACGATGGCAGGAAGTTCGTCACCACCCTGCAAGTGAACGTGGAGCAGCGCGGCGTGGAGTTCGTGCCGGGAACCGGCAAGTCACCCCGTACCGCACAGACGCAGGAAACCAAAGGCGACACCTCGAAAAATCAGGCGCAAGGCGGGGAAAATGCCGACCAGACCAAGAAGGAGCAACGCCGCAACACGTGGACGAACGAGGACGGCAGCATCCGCCCCATCAGCAAATGGAGCGGCGTGAACTTCACCGAACAGCAGAAAGCCGACTATGTGGCGGGCAAGGCCGTGAAGCTGGAGAACGTGACCGACAAGCAGGGCTTCCATGCCACGATGTATATCAAGTTCAACCCGGAGAAGGGACGCCCATACCGCTACGACACGAACCCCGATGTCGGGCAGCAGGTCGCCCCGTCCAACGAGAGCCGCACGCAGGTGGCGGTGAACAACGAGGGCAAGACCAACGAGGCGACAAAGAACCTGAAAGAGCCTTTGCAGAAAGGTCAGACAGCCCCGAAGACCGCCCGCCAGCAACAGCAGCAGGACAAACCGAAGAAAACGGGCAAGGGCATGAAAATGTAATCCCGTGTCCGCCACTGAATCCAAAATAAAATCCAAAGTATCAACAACAAAAGCAAGAAAACATGAAGACAATCATTGCAGAAAAGCCCTCCGTGGCACGTGAAATCGCCCGCATCGTGGGCGCGACAAAAAGAGAGGAAGGATATTTCGAAGGAGGCGGCTATGCCGTGACATGGGCATTCGGACACCTCGTCCAGCTTGCCATGCCTGACGGCTACGGCGTGCGCGGATTCGTCCGTGACAACCTCCCGATTATCCCCGACACCTTCACGCTCGTCCCCCGTCAGGTCAGGACAGAGAAGGGCTACAAGCCCGACAGCGGCGTGGTGTCGCAGATAAAAGTCATCAAAAGACTGTTCGATGCAAGCGAACAAATCATCGTGGCGACCGATGCCGGACGCGAGGGTGAACTTATCTTCCGCTACCTCTACCACTACACGGGCAGTACCACTCCTTTCGTGCGCCTGTGGATAAGCTCGCTCACCGACAAGGCTATCCGCGAGGGATTGCGCAACCTCGAAGACGGCGGCAAGTATGACAACCTATACCTCGCCGCCAAAGCGCGAAGCGAATCCGACTGGCTCGTGGGCATCAACGGCACGCAGGCACTCTCCATCGCCGCCGGACACGGCACGTATTCCGTCGGACGGGTGCAGACACCCACGCTGGCGATGGTGTGTGAACGCTACTGGGAGAACCGCCGTTTCACGCCCGAAGCCTTCTGGCAGCTCCATATCGCAACGGACGGTTGCGACGGCAAGGTCGTGAAATTCTCATCCTCTGAAAAATGGAAGTCGAAAGAACCGGCAACGGAGCTATATAATAAGGTAAAGGCGACAGGCTTCGCAACGGTAACGAAAGCCGAGCGCAAGGAGAAAACGGAGGATACCCCGTTGCTGTACGACCTGACCACGCTCCAGAAAGAAGCCAACGCCAAGCACGGCTTCACGGCGGAACAGACGCTTGAAATCGCGCAGAAGCTCTACGAGAAGAAGTTGATAACCTATCCGAGAACGGGAAGCCGCTACATCCCCGAAGACGTGTTCGCTGAAATCCCCAAGCTGCTCGCCTTTATCGGCACGCAGCCCGAATGGAAAGACAAGGTGCGGGCAAAAGCCATCCCGACACGCCGCAGCGTGGATGACGGCAAGGTAACAGACCACCATGCCCTGCTCGTCACGGGAGAGAAACCGCTCTTCCTCTCCAAAGAGGACAGCACCATTTATCAGATGATTGCCGGACGCATGATAGAGGCATTCTCCGAAAAATGCGTCAAGGACGTGACTGCTGTCATGGCGGAATGTGCCGGAGTGGAGTTTACCGTGAAAGGCAGCGTCATCAGGCAAGCCGGATGGCGTGCCGTCTATGGCGAGGAAAACAAGGATGAAACCACTATCCCCGGCTGGCAGGAAGGCGACACGCTGACACTGAAAGCCTCTTCCATCACAGAAGGGAAGACCAAGCCCAAGCCGCTACATACCGAAGCCACCCTGCTGTCCGCAATGGAAACGGCGGGCAAGGAAATCGAGGATGACGCACTGCGGCAGGCGATGAAGGACTGCGGCATCGGTACTCCCGCCACACGCGCCTCCATCATCGAAACGCTCTTCAAGCGCGGTTACATGGAACGCTGCAAGAAATCGCTTGTCCCCACTGAAAAGGGGCTTGCACTCAATTCCGTGGTGAAGACGATGCGCATCGCCGATGTCGCCATGACAGGCGAATGGGAGAAGGAACTTGCACGCATCGAGCGTGGGGAGCTGTCCGCCGATACCTTCCGCAAAAAGATAGAGGCGTACACGCGGGAGATTACCTCCGAACTGCTCTCATGCGACAAACTCTTCGGCAGCCGCGATTCCGGTTGCGCGTGTCCCAAGTGCGGCACGGGCAGGATGCGGTTCTACGGCAAGGTGGTACGCTGCGACAACACGGAGTGCGGGCTTCTCGTGTTCCGGCTGAAAGCGGGACGCACCCTGTCCGACGATGAAATAAAAGACCTGCTCACTGACGGGCACACCAAGCTGCTCAAAGGCTTCAAGAGCAAGCAGGGCAAGAACTTCGATGCCATAGTCGCCTTTGACGGGGATTATAACACGACGTTCGTGTTCCCGGAGGCTAAAAAGGACAAGAAATTTTCAGGACGGAAGAAATAGTATTAACTTTGCCACTTGTTCAGAGTAATGAATTGTTCTTCAATACCGGATTACACTCATACTTTGGATTTAGTGGTGGCACTCGGAGGGATACCGAGTGCCTTTTTCTTCCTTTTTTCAACCGATTATCCCGTTAAATATCAATCCACTAAACTCCAAAGTAATGAACAACAAGAAGAAAAACGAGGGTCAGGCCGACTTTTCCTATTACGGTCTGTACCTGCTGGACTATCTCCGCACGAACAAGTTTGAACAGGCTGATGACACTGCTTTCATACGGGAACGCGCCGACCGTGCCGCCGAAACGTATGAAAAGGCTCGGCTCGAAGGCTATCCCGCCGACGGTGCGCAGGAACTGGCTATGGACACGCTGCGCGGGCTGCGTTATTCCCGTTACGACATCCTCCGCGAAGTCGTGGAGAACGAGTTTTCCGATGAAGTGCCGGAAGAGAAGCGTGAAGCCTTTATCCATAAACTCCTGCCGCTTGTCGGCAACGTGTTCTCCGTCTATGACCTCTCGGACGACAACTTCGCCCTGTCTTCCGATTACGACCTGCTCTACACGGAGCTGACGGGGGCAACCGTCCTTTACTTAGACGAATATGGCGTTTAACCGCAAACAGAAACTGCGGGACAACATCGAGGCGATACGGACGGCATTCATCCTTGACAGGGAACAGAGAACGGCGACAACCGAAGAGCGTGCCATACTCCAAAGGTACTGCGGTTTCGGCGGTCTGAAATGTATCCTCAACCCTGCGAAGGAACTGACGGATGCCGTCCGGTGGGCGAAATCCGACCTCGAACTGTTCGCCCCGACGGTGGAGCTGCACAGGCTTATCCGTGAGAACAGCAATGACGAAACGGAGTACAAGCGGTTTGTGGATTCGCTGAAAGCGTCCGTGCTGACCGCTTTCTACACCCCCAAAGAGATAACCGACACCCTTGCGGACGTGCTGGCGGATTACAGCGTCCGTCCCACCCGTATGCTCGAACCGTCGGCAGGTGTCGGCGTGTTCGTGGATTCCGTGCTACGGCACAGCCCCGGTGCGGACGTGATGGCTTTCGAGAAGGATCTGCTCACGGGTACAATCCTGCGGCATCTCTATCCCGACAAGAAAACGCGCACCTGCGGTTTTGAGAAAATCGAAAGACCGTTCAACAATTATTTCGACTTGGCGATGTCCAACATTCCGTTCGGTGACATTGCCGTGTTCGACGCGGAATTTGAAAAGAGTGGGTCCTTCGGCAGACGATCGGCACAGAAAGCCATCCACAACTATTTCTTTCTCAAAGGACTGGATGCCGTGCGTAACGGCGGTATCGTGGCGTTCATCACCTCGCAAGGGGTATTGAACAGCAGCAAGACCTCCGTGCGTAACGAGCTGTTCAGTCAGGCTAATCTGGTATCTGCGATACGCCTGCCCAACAACCTGTTCACGGACAACGCGGGGACAGAAGTGGGCAGTGACCTGATTGTCCTGCAAAAGAACCTCAGCAAGAAGGAAATGTCGCAGGACGAGCGGCTGATGACCGTGATACAGACGGACACGAAAACCGACCTGACCGACAACGCCTATTTCATCCACCACCCGGAACGCATCGTGCATACGACGGCGAAACTTGACACAGACCCCTACGGGAAACCCGCTATGGTCTATCTGCACGAGGGCAAGACCGCAGGCATAGCCGGGGACTTGCGCCGTATGCTTGACGAGGATTTCCATTACAGGCTCGCCATGCGCCTGTATTCGGGAACAATCCGGCAGGAAAAGAAGAAAAAGTTGCCGTTCAAAATAAAGTAGAGCGTCCTGCCATAAAATTGGAAACGGTACCTCCGGCACAAGCGGTGGAAACTCCGACGGAGAAACCGCAATCCGCAGAGGAAAAGCCGGAGATAGAACCTCGTCCGAAATATTCCGCCGGAGTGCAGCTCACGTTGCTCGACCTCTGGGGCATGACGGAAGAGGTCAGCCAGCCTAAAACCGCCAAAAAGAAAAAGACGGTGAAAAAGGCAGTTACGGCAAAGTCCACTCCGCCCAAACCGAAAGTCACGGTTACACCGACAGCTCCAACTGCAAAACCCGCAATGGAGAATAAGGAGGTGAAAGCGGAGAACACCGCCAAGCCTGCCGACCCGGACGACATCTATGCAAAGCTGGACTGGGAAACCAATCCTCCCATCAACGGCTTCTACGAGATGATGATGGGACTCACGCCGGAGCGCAGGAAGGAACTTCGGGAGCTGGCAAGGCAGCATAATGAGAAACAAGTGGCGGAAAAGACGGAAGTGAAAGCCGTGCCGGAAACTTCCCGTGAGCAGCCACGACAGGAGGAAACACAGCCGGAGGCAGTCGCCGCACCTGCCGTTACAGATACCCCATCGGAAGCGGTGGCGACTTCCCTTTTTCCCGACATCGAACCGGAAAAGCCGAAGGAGGAAGTCGTGGACCTTACGCCGCGTGCCTACCACCGCACGCCGGAGATGCACCTGCGCGAAGGGTCGTTAGTGACAGATTGGGGACGTCATAACATCGGCTATCTGAAGGACATCACACCATACGGGGCTACATTCCAGCCGCTCGACCTGAAAGGCTACCAGAAGGAGAAGGCGTTACAGTATGTTTTACTCCGTGACGCCTACGAGCGGCTGTACCGCTATGAATCGAACCTGCACGAAGCAAATGTCCAGTGGCGTGAGCATCTGAACACCTGTTACGATGAGTTCGTCATGCGTTACGGCAACCTCAACGCCAAGCAGAACGTGAAGCTGGTGATGATGGACGCGGGCGGGCGTGACATCCTTTCGCTGGAACGGGTGAAGAACGGAAAGTTTGTCAAGGCGGACATCTTCGAGCGTCCCGTTTCCTTCGCGGTGGAGAGCCATGCCAACGTAGGCTCTCCTGAAGAAGCACTGTCCGCGTCGCTCAACAAGTTCGGCACGGTCGATCTCGACTATATGCGGGAGATAACCGACAGCACGGCGGAGGAGTTGCTCACAGCCCTGCAAGGACGTATCTATTACAATCCGCTCGTGACCGGTTACGAGATCAAAGACCGTTTCATAGCCGGAAACGTGATAGAGAAGGCGGAACGCATAGAGGCTTGGATTGGTGACAATCCCGAAAATGAGCGTATGCCTGAAGTGAAACAGGCGTTGGAAGCCTTGAAAGACGCCGAACCGCCGCGCATCGCCTTCGAAGACCTTGATTTCAACTTCGGGGAACGATGGATTCCGACGGGTGTCTATGCCGCCTACATGAGCCGTCTGTTCGACACGGAGGTGAAAATCGCCTACTCCGCAAGCATGGACGAGTTTTCGGTGGTGTGCGGCTACCGCACCATGAAAATCACGGACGAGTTTCTGGTGAAGGGGTATTACCGGAACTATGACGGTATGCACCTCCTGAAACATGCCCTGCACAACACCTGCCCCGACATGATGAAGTCCATCGGCAAGGACGAGCATGGCAACGACATCAAGATGCGCGACAGGGAATACAACTCGCCAACGCCAAGATTGACGAGATACGAAACGGTTTCTCCGAATGGCTCGAAGAGCAGTCGCCGCAGTTCAAGGAACGGCTGACGACGATGTATAACCGCAAGTTCAACTGTTTCGTACGCCCGAAGTATGACGGCTCGCACCAGACTTTCCCCGACCTCAATCTGAAAGGGCTGGCAAGCCGGGGCATCAGGAGCGTCTATCCCTCGCAGATGGATTGCGTCTGGATGCTCAAGCAGAACGGCGGCGGAATTTGCGACCACGAGGTTGGAACCGGCAAGACGCTGATAATGTGTATTGCAGCGCATGAAATGAAACGTCTGAACCTGGCGCACAAGCCGATGATTATCGGGTTGAAAGCCAATGTCGCGGAGATTGCTGCCACCTATCAGGCGGCATATCCCAATGCGCGTATTCTGTACGCTTCGGAAAAGGACTTTTCGACCGCCAACCGCGTGCGTTTCTTCAACAACATCAAGAACAACGACTACGATTGTGTCATCATGTCGCACGACCAGTTCGGCAAAATACCGCAGTCGCCGGAGTTGCAGCAACGCATCCTGCAAGCGGAACTTGACACGGTGGAGGAAAACCTCGAAGTGCTGCGCCAGCAGGGAAAGAACGTGTCGCGGGCGATGCTGAAAGGTCTGGAGAAGCGCAAGCACAACCTTGAAGCGAAGCTGGAGAAGGTGGAACACGCCATAAAGTCACGCACGGACGACGTGGTGGATTTCAAACAGATGGGCATCGACCACATCTTCATTGATGAATCGCACCAGTTCAAAAACTTGACGTTCAACACGCGCCATGACCGTGTGGCGGGGCTGGGAAACAGCGAGGGAAGCCAGAAGGCACTTAACATGCTCTTTGCCATACGCACCATACAGGAGCGCACAGGAAAAGACTTGGGTGCGACCTTCCTCTCCGGCACGACTATCAGCAACTCACTGACTGAATTGTACCTGCTGTTCAAGTACCTGCGCCCGAAGGAGCTGGAACGGCAGGACATAAGGTGTTTTGACGCTTGGGCGGCGATATTTGCCAAGAAGACGACGGATTTTGAATTTAACGTGACGAACAATGTGGTCCAGAAGGAGCGTTTCCGCTACTTCATCAAAGTGCCGGAGCTTGCCGCCTTCTATAATGAAATCACGGACTACCGCACGGCGGAGGATGTGGGCGTTGACCGCCCTGCCAAGAACGAGATACTGCACCACATACCGCCAACGCCGGAACAGGAGGACTTCATACAGAAACTGATGCAGTTCGCAAAGACTGGCGATGCCACCCTGTTGGGCAGACTGCCGCTTTCGGAAACGGAGGAAAAGGCGAAGATGCTTATCGCCACGGACTATGCCCGCAAGATGGCACTCGACATGCGTATGATAGACCCGAATTATGAAGACCACCCCGACAACAAGGCGAGTCACTGTGCCAAGATGATTGCGGAGTATTACCAAAAATACGACGCGCAGAAGGGAACGCAGTTCGTTTCTCTGATTTGGGGACATACCAGCCGGGAGACGGGTGGAACGTCTATTCGGAAATCAAGCGCAAGTTGACGGAGGACTACGGCATACCGCCAAGCGAGGTGCGCTTCATTCAGGAGTGCAAGACCGACAAGGCTCGGAAGGCGGTGATAGACGCCATGAATGCCGGAACGGTGCGTGTGCTGTTCGGCTCCACCTCCATGCTCGGAACGGGTGTGAACGCACAGAAACGGTGTGTGGCTATCCATCACCTTGATACACCGTGGCGACCGTCCGACCTGCAACAGCGTGACGGACGCGGAGTTAGAGCCGGAAACGAAATTGCCAAGCATTTCGCCGGGAACAACGTGGACGTAATAATCTACGCGGTGGAGAAGTCACTGGACAGCTACAAGTTCAACCTCCTGCATTGCAAGCAGACTTTCATCAGCCAGCTTAAAAGCGGTGCGATGGGTGCACGTACCATCGACGAGGGGGCTATGGACGAAAAATCGGGCATGAACTTCTCGGAGTACATGGCGTTGCTATCCGGCAACACCGACCTGCTGGACAAGGCGAAACTGGAAAAACGTATCGCCTCGCTCGAAGGGGAACGCAAGTCTTTCAACAAGGGCAGGCGTGATTCGGAGTTCAAGCTGGAGTCAAAGACAGCCGAGTTGCGTAACAACACGGCTGTCATAGATGCCATGACGGAGGACTGGAACCGCTTCCTTTCGGTGGCGCAGACCGACAGGGAGGGCAACCGCCTTAATATAATAAAGGTGGACGGTGTGGATTCCACCGATGAGAAGGTTATCGGAAAGCGTTTGCAGGAGATAGCGAAAAACGCCACTACGGGCGGGCTTTACACACAGGTCGGAGAACTTTACGGTTTTCCGATAAAGGTGGTGAGCGAGAGGATACTCAAAGAGGGATTGGAGTTTACCGACAACCGCTTCGTGGTAGAGGGGAACTACAAGTACACCTATAACAACGGACATCTGGCAATGGCTGACCCGTTGGCCGCCGCCCGCAATTTCCTCAACGCTTTGGAGCGCATCCCCTCCATCATCGACCAGTACAAGACTAAGAATGAAGTGCTGGAACGTGAGATACCGCAGTTGCAGGAGATAGCGGGCAAGGTGTGGAAGAAGGAGGAAGAACTGAAACAATTGAAGTCTGAACTTGCCGCACTTGACCGAAAAATACAACTGGAACTTGCGCCGCCCACGCCCGAAGTCGCCGAAAAGGAGAACGAAGGGCAACAGGTCAAGCCGGAAGCGGAAGATGTGCGGAACAGGCAGGCGCAATATTCCGAAAATGCACCGCCGCAGATACGCAGTCCGGCGGATAGTATCGTTGCCAACCATGTCATAATCGGGCGTCCGGGGCTGTATGCCAAGGAGGAAACCCGGTTCAAAGGATTGAAAATATAACCTTAGGAATTTTATCTGAAGTATTAATAGGGGCTATCCCAAAAGGTCTAAAAGTAAATTTTATCCTCTCTGCAAGTATCTGTAGGATGGTAACTGCATTTTTTCTTTTTGGGCAGCCCTTATTAAAATTTATTCTTATTTTAGGTTATATACATTCATGTCCATTTATGTAAAAAATTCCTGCTGACCTTGTTTATGTCTTGTCAGTCACCATTTGCAAAACCATATTTGACCCTCAAAGAGGCTGAATTTGATAAGCAACTTGCTACATACTCATAAAAGGAGCTAAATAGAACACGAATGGGAAATACTCAAATGCCAAACTAAAGAAGATATTGGCCAAAATAAACGCTATACCGAGAGAGAAACTTGATTTTTCAACTTCCTAAAACGGTGTTGTTCAAACATTTCTACTTATTTGTACTTACCAGTTGAACCTACGCTTCCCTAATAAAATGTCTATGGTAAAAAGTTAAAAAATCCTCCCACTTTTGTTAGATATATTTTTTTGTGTAATTTTGTAATCGTTATGCGGCAGTAATAATATACATATTAATACGAGTTAGTAATCCTGTAGTTCTCACATGCTACGAGGAGGTATTAAAAGGTGCGTTTCGACAACGCATCTAATGTAGTATATTATTGCTTAATCCAAATGAATATTATAAATTTAGGAATTCTTGCTCACATTGATGCAGGAAAAACTTCCGTAACCGAGAATCTGCTGTTTGCCAGTGGAGCAACGGAAAAGTGCGGCCGTGTGGATAATGGTGACACCATAACAGACTCTATGGATATAGAGAAACGTAGAGGAATTACTGTCCGGGCTTCTACGACATCTATTATCTGGAATGGAGTGAAATGCAATATCATTGACACTCCGGGACACATGGATTTTATTGCGGAAGTGGAGCGGACATTCAAAATGCTTGATGGAGCAGTCCTCATCTTATCCGCAAAGGAAGGCATACAAGCGCAGACAAAGTTGCTGTTCAGTACTTTACAAAAGCTGCAAATCCCGACAATTATATTTATCAATAAGATTGACCGTGCCGGTGTGAATTTGGAGCGTTTGTATATGGATATAAAAACAAATCTGTCGCAAGATGTCCTGTTTATGCAAACTGTTGTCGATGGATCGGTTTATCCGGTTTGCTCCCAAACATATATAAAGGAAGAATACAAAGAATTTGTATGCAACCATGACGACGATATATTAGAACGATATTTGGCGGATAGCGAAATTTCACCGGCTGATTATTGGAATACGATAATCGCTCTTGTGGCAAAAGCCAAAGTCTATCCGGTGCTACATGGATCAGCAATGTTCAATATCGGTATCAATGAGTTGTTGGACGCCATTTCTTCTTTTATACTTCCTCCGGCATCAGTCTCAAACAGACTTTCAGCTTATCTCTATAAGATAGAGCATGACCCCAAAGGGCATAAAAGAAGTTTTCTTAAAATAATTGACGGAAGTCTGAGACTTCGAGACGTTGTAAGAATCAACGATTCGGAAAAATTCATCAAGATTAAAAATCTAAAGACTATTTATCAGGGCAGAGAGATAAATGTTGATGAAGTGGGTGCCAATGATATCGCGATTGTAGAAGATATAGAAGATTTTCGAATCGGAGATTATTTAGGTGCTAAACCTTGTTTGATTCAAGGATTATCTCATCAGCATCCCGCTCTCAAATCCTCCGTCCGGCCAAATAAGCCCGAAGAGAGAAGCAAGGTGATATCCGCTCTGAATACATTGTGGATTGAAGACCCGTCTTTGTCCTTTTCCATAAACTCATATAGTGATGAATTGGAAATCTCGTTATATGGTTTGACCCAAAAGGAAATCATACAGACATTGCTGGAAGAACGATTTTCCGTAAAGGTCCATTTTGATGAGATCAAGACTATCTACAAAGAACGACCTATAAAAAAGGTCAATAAGATTATTCAGATCGAAGTACCACCCAACCCTTACTGGGCCAATAGGGCTGACTCTTGAACCCTTACCGTTAGGGCAGGGTTGCAAATCGAAAGTGACATCTCCTATGGTTATCTGAACCATTCTTTTCAAAATGCCGTTTTTGAAGGGATTCGTATGTCTTGCCAATCTGGTTTACATGGATGGGAAGTGACAGATCTGAAAGTAACTTTTACTCAAGCCGAGTATTATAGCCCGGTAAGTACACCTGCTGATTTCAGACAGCTGACCCCTTATGTCTTCAGGCTGGCTTTGCAACAGTCAGGTGTGGACATTCTCGAACCGATGCTATATTTTGAGTTGCAGATACCCCAGGAGGCAAGTTCCAAAGCTATTACAGATTTGCAAAAAATGATGTCTGAGATTGAAGACATCAGTTGTAATAATGAGTGGTGTCATATTAAAGGGAAAGTTCCATTAAATACAAGTAAAGACTATGCCTCAGAAGTAAGTTCATACACTAAGGGCTTAGGCATTTTATGGTTAAGCCATGCGGGTATCAAATAACAAAAGGCGGTTATTCTGATAATATCCGCATGAACGAAAACGATAAACTTTTATTCATGTTTCAAAAAACAATGTCATCAAAATAATGGAGCGGTCAGGAAATTTCTATAAGGCAATACGGTTGGGATATATACTTATCTCCATTCTTATCGGATGTATGGCATATAATAGCCTCTATGAATGGCAGGAGATAGAAGCATTAGAACTTGGCAATAAAAAAATAGACGAGCTCCGAAAAGAAATAAACAATATCAATATTCAAATGATAAAATTTTCTCTATTGGGTGAAACGATACTGGAATGGAACGATAAAGATATCGAGCATTACCATGCACGGCGTATGGCAATGGACAGTATGCTCTGCCGTTTCAAGGTCACCTATCCAGCAGAGCGCATCGATAGTGTGCGCAGTCTTTTAGAGGATAAGGAACGACAGATGTTCCAGATAGTCCGGTTAATGGATGAACAACAATCTATTAACAAGAAGATAGCCAATCAAATTCCGGTTATTGTGCAGAAAAGTGTGCAGGAACAGTCCAAAAAGCCAAAACGAAAAGGTTTCTTGAGCATCTTCGGCAAAAAGGAAGTAACTCCAGCAGTATCAACCACTATCCTTCATTCGGTCAATAGAAACGTAATCAGCGAACAGAAAGTGCAGGATCGCCAATTGTCAGAACAAGCCGATAGTCTTGCTGCCCGTAATGCAGAACTTAACAGACAACTGCAAGGATTGATTTGCCAAATCGAAAAGAAGGTACAAACCGAACTGCAAAGCCGGGAAAACGAAATAGTTGCCATGCGTAAAAAATCATTTATGCAGATAGGCGGCTTGATGGGATTTGTTCTTTTGCTGTTGGTCATTTCCTATATCATCATACACCGTGATGCAAAGAACATTAAACGATACAAACGCAAGACAACGGATTTGATAAGGCAACTGGAACAATCCGTACAACGGAACGAGGCACTGATAACGTCAAGGAAGAAAGCGGTACATACTATTACCCATGAGTTGCGTACACCACTGACGGCAATAACCGGCTATGCCGGACTGATACGGAAAGAACAGTGTGAGGATAAGTCCGGGCAATATATCCAAAATATACTGCAATCCTCCGACCGTATGCGGGATATGCTCAACACTTTGCTTGACTTCTTCCGCCTGGACAACGGCAAGGAACAGCCCCGTCTGTCACCCTGCCGGATTTCTGCAATCACGCACACACTTGAAACGGAGTTCATGCCTGTTGCCGTGAACAAAGGGCTGTCCTTGTCCGTGAAGACTGGACACGATGCCATTGTATTGACCGACAAAGAGCGAATAATACAAATCGGGAATAACCTGCTGTCAAACGCTGTCAAGTTCACAGAAGAAGGCGGTGTTTCTTTGATTACTGAATATGATAATGGAGTTCTGACACTGGTCGTTGAAGATACAGGTACAGGCATGACAGAAGAGGAACAGAAACAAGCGTTCGGTGCGTTTGAACGTCTATCAAATGCCGCCGCTAATATCGCACAAGAGGGACTTCCCTATTTCTCTGTCGCATTTCTGTTCTTCGCTCTCAATTTGGTATGTGTGGGGTACTATCAAAGCCTTGGATGTTTCAAGACCGCCATCTTGCTCATGCTATTGCGAGGTCTTGTTTTCGTAGTTCCGGCTTTTCTTGTGTTACCGCGTGTCATCGGCGTTCCGGGACTTTGGCTGTCAGTTCCCCTATCGGAAATAATGACACAAATCCTTATTTTAGTTTATTATCTGCTAAACAGAAACAACAAAACATATCGAACTTATGAAAAGTATTTCTTGAGTACGTTGATACTCTGTTCAACATCATTTACTGCCTGTCACCAAACGGAACCGGAGCAGGAAGAAGTCAATTATTCGGTCATGACCGTAGGAAAAGGAGAAGTGACGCTGACCGAATCTTATTCCGCATCCGTACAGGGAAGGCAGGACATTGAAATCTATCCGCAGGTGTCCGGGACGATACAACAGGTATGCGTGAAAGAAGGGCAAGAGGTACGTCGGGGTGAACGGTTGTTTATTATAGACCGTTCCTTACCAAGCAGCCCTGCGGACAGCTATTGCCAATGTCCATTCTGCCGAAGCACAGGTACAGACCGCCCGGCTGACCTACGAAAGCAAGCAGGCACTTCATCGTGAAAAGGTCATTTCGAATATGACCTCACAGCCCGCAATGCGCTTCGTGGCCGAAGCCGCGTTGGAACAAGCCAAAGCGCAGGAGGTGAATGCCCACAACGACCTTCTTATACAGAAGTAAAGAGTCCCGCAAACGGAGTAATAGGCACCATCCCTTACCGCGTGGGCACATTGGTCAGTTCCGGTTCGGCACAACCGCTTACTTCCGTATCGGATAATTCGGAGATGTATGTCTATTTCTCCATGTCGGGGCAGCGATTGCAGTCATTGATACGCTGTTACGGCTCCATCAACCGAACCTTGAAGAGATGCCTGCCGTCCGTCTGCAACTGGGTGATGGAACTATCTATGAAAAGGAAGGGCGTATTGAGAGCATCAGCGGCGTACTTGACCGACAGACCGGAAGTGGCTCCTTGCGTGCCGTATTCCCCAACGCCGAACGGGTGCTGCTGAGCGGAAGCACGGGAAATATACTTATCCCGCAGACCTTGCAGGATGCTATTCCCATTCCGCAAGAAGCCACCTACGAATTGCAGGACAAGCTGTTTGTCTATCGGGTAGTGAATGGCAAGGCGGTGGCTACCCGTATTGAAGTCAATCCGGTGCATGACGGCATCCGCTATACCGTCACTTCCGGATTGGATGTTGGCGATGTGATTGTGACTACAGGCGTAGGCTTGCTCAATAACGGCGATGCCGTAACCTTAAAACCGTAATAAGAGGAGGAAGAAGTTATGAATTTACGATTCTTTATAGACCGCCCGGTCTTTCCATCGTTATTTCCGTAATTATTGTTTTGTTGGGCATCATATCCCTGACGGGGCTGCCTGTGGAGCAATATCCAGACATTGCGCCGCCCACGGTGCAAGTAACGACTTCTTATCCCGGTGCCAATGCCGAAACGGTGCAGAAGTCGGTCATTGTCCCGTTGGAGGAAGCCATCAACGGTGTGGAGAACATGAGCTACATCCATTCGGAAGCCTCCAATACGGGAGATGTTACAGTGAATGTCTATTTCCGTCAGGGAACTGATGCCGACATGGCGGCAGTCAATGTGCAAAACCGCGTATCGAAGGCACAGGGATTGCTTCCTGCCGAAGTAACCAAAATCGGGGTGCAGACGCAGAAACAACAGAAGTCGCTATTGAAGGTGGTCGCCCTCTACAGCCCGGACGATTCATACGATATGCAGTTTATCAACAACTACATGAAGATAAATGTGGAGCCGCGCGTCAAGCGTATTGCCGGTGTGGGTGAGTTCAATGTATTGGCATCCAACTATTCCATGCGCATTTGGCTGAAACCGGACGTGATGGCGCAGTACAAACTGATACCGTCAGACGTGACCAATGCCCTCGAAAAGCAGAATTTGAATCGGCTACGGGTGCTTTCGGCGAGAACCACGAGAATGCCTACGAATATACCATCAAATATAGGGGACGCTTCTCCACGCCCGAAGAGTTTGGTGATATTGTTATCCGTTCGCTTTCCAACGGAGAAATCTTGCGTCTGAAAGATATTGCCCGCATCGAGTTGGGTGATGAAGCCTATACCTATCGTGCCATGACGGACGGTCATGCGGGATGTATCACCGAGGCTTACCAGAGTGCCGGTTCCAATGCTACGGAGGTGGTACAGGAGATTGATGCGCTGATAGATGAAATATCCGAAGACTTGCCTGAAGGATTGAAGTTTGCCAGCTTGTTGAGCGTGAACGACTTTTCTTTGCCTCCATCGAGAATGTGCTTTGGACGCTGATAGAGGCTATCATTCTCGTTGTACTGGTGGTTTATGTGTTTTGCAGGACATCCGTTCGACACTGATTCCCACCATATCCATTATCGTCTCTTTGGTCGGCACGTTCGCTTTCCTGGCGGTGGCGGGCTTTTCCATCAACTTGCTGACGCTGTTCGCACTGGTGCTTGCCATCGGTACGGTGGTGGACAATGCCATTGTGGTAGTCGAGGCAGTACAGGCGAAGTTCGATGCCGGTTACTACTCATCGTATATGGCGACGAACGAAGCCATGTCGGGCATTACGGCTGCCATCGTTACCTCTACGCTGGTGTTCATGGCGGTATTCATCCCGGTTTCCATGATGGGCGGCACGTCCGGCGTATTCTATACGCAGTTCGGCATCACGATGGCGGTGGCGGTCGGACTGTCGGCAGTCAATGCCTTGACACTTTCACCGACTCTGTGTGCCTTACTGCTTGAACCTTATATAGATGCGGACGGCAAAGAGAAAAGCGGTTTTTCGGCACGCTTCCGCAAGGCGTTCAATGCGGCTTTCGAGGTCTTGGTGAAGCGGTACGTTCGGGGTGTCATCTACTTCTGCCGCCATCGGGTGGTGACATGGGGACTGCTGGTGGCTACGGTGGCGCTGGTGGTGGTGCTGATGCGCACTACCAAGACCGGACTTGTGCCCGATGAAGATACGGGTACGGTCATGGTGAGCGTCAATACCAAGCCGGGCACTTCGCTCTTCCGCACCACCCAAGTATTGGCGCAGTTGGAAAAGGAAATCCAACAAATGCCGCAGGTGAAGCATTATGCCACCGTCAGCGGATATTCGCTCAGCGGTTCGGGAGCCAGTGCGGGACTGATTATCATCTCCTGCGCGACTGGTCGGAACGTGACGGCAAGGAAGATGATGTAAACTCTATCATCGGACGCATCAACACCCTTTCACAGAAAATACCGGATGCGCAGTTATTTGCCGCCGCCCCGCCCATGATTAACGGCTACGGCATGGTGAACGGTTTTGAACTGCACGTGCAGGACAAGACGGGCAAACCTGTCAGTGAGTTGGACGATGCCACCAAGGGATTCATTGCCTCCCTGAGCCAATGCCCGGAAATCGGGACTGCCTATACCGCTTTTCAGCAGACTATCCGCAATATACGCTGGACATTGATGCCGCCCGTTGCGAACGTTCGGGGCTTTCTCCGGCAGAGGTGCTTTCCACGGTGTCCGGTTACTATGGCGGGCAGTATGTCTCCAATTTTAACCGTTTCTCCAAGCTCTACCGTGTCATGATACAGGCGGAGCCGGACACACGGGTCACACCGGAATCGCTGAACCACCTCTATGTGCGTACCGGCAACGGTGAAATGGCTCCCATCAGCCAGTTTGCCCGGCTTACCAAGACCTACGGGCCACAGTCGCTCAACCGCTTCAACCTCTATGGCTCCATTGCGGTCAACGGTTCGGCTGCCGACGGCTATTCTTCCGGCGACGCCATCCGTGCCATCGGCGAAGCGGCGTCCACGGCATTGCCCAAAGGCTATACCTACGAGTTTGGCGGCATCACCCGCGAGGAAAGTCAGTCGAGCAGCAACACGGTGATTATCTTCGCCATTTGCTTTGTGCTGGTCTATCTCATCCTGAGCGCACTTTATGAAAGTTTCCTCATCCCGTTTGCCGTGGTGCTCGCCCTTCCTTTCGGCTTGCTGGGCAGTTTCCTGTTTGCCAAGCTGATGGGATTGGAGAATAACATCTATATGCAGACCGGTTTGATTATGCTCATCGGATTGCTGGCAAAGACCGCCATCCTGATAACGGAATATGCCGTCAAACGCCGACAGGCGGGCATGTCGCTGATACAAGCTGCCGTTGGAGCCGCCAAGGTGCGATTGCGCCCCATCCTAATGACAGCCCTTACAATGGTGTTCGGACTGCTACCGCTGATGGTATCAACGGGAGTAGGAGCCAACGGTAACCGCACGTTGGGTTCCGGTGCGGTGGGTGGTATGCTGGTCGGTACACTTGCCTTGCTATTTGTGGTTCCGGCACTGTTCATTGCTTTCCAGTGGTTGCAAGAGAAGGTACGTCCCATGCAGGCTGTTTCCTCCGGCGAATGGTCGATACAAGGTGAAATGGAAGATTTGAAGAAACATAAAAGGAAAAGGAATCATGAGAAATATATTACTGACAACAGTTACCGCAATGCTGCTTGCCTCGTGCGGAGTCTATAAACCTTACTCCCGTCCGGAGGAAGTGAAAACCGATGGGCTGTATGGCACCGACATACAAGCGGAAGACACAGCCTCCATCGCCTCCTTGCATTGGAGCGAACTGTTCACCGACACACGCTTGCAATCCCTCATCCGGCGAGGACTGGAGAATAACAACGACCTTAACGTCGCACGTCTGAAAGTGGTGGAGGCAGAAGCCACGCTGATGTCTTCGCGCCTTGCCTACCTGCCCTCAGTGTCGCTTGCCCCGCAAGGTACGTTGAGTAGCTTCGATGGTAGCAAGACGACCAAGACCTACACCCTCGCTGCTTCCGCCGAGTGGGAGCTGGACTTGTTCGGCAAGCTGACCAATGCCAAACGTGGTGCCCGTGCCGCCTTAGAGCAGAGCCGCGCTTACCGGCAGGCAGTGCAGACACAACTCATCGCCACAATTGCCAACAGTTATTACAACTTGCTGATGTTGGATGTACAACTCGACATCAACCGCTGCACCGCCGAGAGTTGGAGCGAGTCGTTGCGCACGTTGAACTGCAAAAGCAGTTCGGCAACACCACCGAAGCTGCCGTGCAGCAGGCACGTGCGAACCTGCTTACCGTGGAAACGAATGTGCTTACTCTGGAACAGCAAGTCAAGAAACAGGACAATGCCATCTCCTTGCTCTTAGGCGATGTGCCTTCCCATATCGAACGCGGTACGTTGACAGAACAGCAATTTCCCGATACACTCTCCGTAGGTGTACCCTGCAGTTGCTTGCCCGCCGTCCCGACATCCGTCAGGCAGAAGCATCGCTGGCACAGGCGTTCTATGCCACCGGTGCCGCCCGCTCCGCCTTTTATCCCAGCATTACGCTGGGCGGGTCTGCAGGTTGGACAAACAGTACCGGTGCCGCCATTATCAATCCCGGACGCTGGCTACTGAGTGCAGTCGGCTCATTGACACACCCTCTTCAACCGTGGGCGTAACATCGCCAACCTGCGCATCGCCAAGGCACAGCAACAGGAAGCGTTACTCTCTTTCCAGCAAAGTCTGCTGAAAGCGGGTAGCGAGGTGAACGATGCTCTTGAACAATGGCAGACAGCCGACCGCCGTTTGCAACTTGATGGCAAGCAGATAGCCGCTCTGCGCCGCACCGTGGAAAGTACCCGCCAGCTGATGGAACACAGCAGTAGCACCACCTATTTGGAAGTGCTTACCGCTCAGCAATCCCTGCTCTCCGCTGAACTGACGGAAGCAAACGATCATTTCGACAAAATACAGGGGATGATAAATCTGTATCATGCGTTGGGAGGTGGAAGCTGGTGAAAGACAAAGTGGCACTTCGAGGCGCACAAGGTGCCACTTTGTGGTGGTCGAAGTGGCACTTCGGAAAATCAAGAGTGGAGGTTAGTTCAGGCAACAGCAAAACGGATGCTTGCAAAGGCATCCGAGTGAGACAATAAACATTATTCATCAACCAATTAAAACGTAAGACTATGCCTTTTGGGGAAAAAGCGTTTCAGAAGCAACAGGGCGTTTACTATCCCCAAGCCGTAGTGCAGGGCAAGCCCGTGGAAACGGAGACCATAGCAAAGGATTTGACGAAAATCTTCACAGTAAGTAACAGTGACGTGCAAGCCGTGTTGGGCGACATCGCAGGCGTGATGCACACGCGCATGGCGCAGGGCAAGAGCGTCCACATCAAGGGGCTGGGCTATTTCCGCTACACGCTCGACACGAAGGGCGTGAAGGATTTGGCGGACTTCGACAAGCAGGTGCAGGCGGTGCGCGTGCAGTTCACACCCGAACGGGAGCGGCTGTCGAACAAGACCTACACCCGTGCCCTTGTGGACAGCGATGATTTGGAATGGATTGAACTTTCTGCCGATGCGAAGGACGATGACCCGGCGCAGGGTGGCGGAAGCACAGACGGTTCCGGAAATGGCGAAGATGGTGACAATCCTTTGGGATAATGTCATTGCTGACAAAGATTGCTATAATGTATGCAGCCTGTGGTTTTAGATGGACTACGGGCTGCATGATTAAAAGGAATAATCAAATGAGAAGTACCATAGGAACAAAATTTCTCCGCACGCTGATTGCCGCAGGTTATTTATTGATGTGCCTGCTGGCAGTCGGCATCATGTACCTGTGGTTTTATGAATGGAAAGAGATTGAAGCATTGGAAACGGAGAACCGACGTATAAATGCTTTTCGTCAGGAAGTGCATCTTGTTTATGGGGAAATGACGGGGCTTTCCCTTTTGGGCGAAAGTGTGTTGGAGTGGGAAGACGAGGATTTGGAGCATTACCATATCCGGCGCATGGCGGTGGATAGTCTGCTGTGCCGTTTCAAAACCGTTTATCCGGCAGAGCGGATAGACAGTGTGCGTCATTTGTTAGAAAGCAAGGAAAATTTGCTTTGTAGCATTGTGGAAGTATTGAATAAACAGGAAAATTTGAATCGGGAAATTGCTAAGCGTGTACCCTTCATTGCGGCAAAGCACACAGGAACAGCCTAAGAAAACGAAGCGCAAAGGTTTCTTAGGCTTGTTCGGCAAGAAAGAAAAGTCGAAACCGACCGCCACAACCTCCATGCTCCATGCACTGAACCGCAAGGAGATTACACAACAACAGGCGCAAAGCCGCCGCTTGTCGGAACATGCCGACAGCCTCGCCATGCGCAACAGCGAATTGAATCGACAACTGCAATCGCTTATCGGGCAGATGGACAGGAAAGTAGAACGTGACCTGCAAAAGCGTGAGGCAGAGATAACCGCCATGCGTGAACGCTCGTTCTTTCAAATCGGAGGGCTGACAGGATTTCTTCTTTGGTTGTGTCATACATCATCATCCACAGGGACATACGCCGCATAAAGCGGTATAAGGCAAAGACCGTTAATCTGATAAGGCAACTCCATGAATCGGATATGAGAAACAGGGAACTGATTTCCTCACGCAAGAGAGCCATGCACACCATTACTCATGAACTGCGTACACCGCTGACCGCCATACACGGCTATGCGGAACTGATAGCCAACGGAGAAAATGCAACGCAGACGGAACGCTATTCGGGCAATATCCGGCAGGCATCGCAACGAATGATTGCCATGTTGAACACGCTGCTTGACTTCTTTCGGTTGGATAGTGGAAAGGAGAGTGCGAATACTTCCCGTTCCGTTTGCAGGGCATGGCAGACGCTTTATCGGCGGAATTTGCTCCATTGGCAGAGACAAAGGACTTGTGTTTGACGGTGGAATGCAATACCGATGTTATCCTCATGGGCGACAAGGAGCGCATTATGCAGGTTTCCGCAAACCTGTTATCCAATGCCATCAAGTTCACGCAAGCCGGAAGCGTATCGCTCCGCATGGACTACAACGGCAATAACCTTTCCATTGTGGTGGAAGATACAGGCAGCGGTATGAGCGAAGAAGAACAGCAACGGGTGTTCGGAGCATTTGAACGGCTCTCCAACGCCGCCACGCAGGACGGTTTCGGATTAGGATTATCCATCGTGAAACGCATCGTGGATATGTTAGGCGGTACTGTCCGATTGGAAAGCAAGAAAGGTCGGGGCAGTCGTTTCACGATAGAAATACCCATGCAAACCGCTGATATTGCTGTCATCGAAAGAAAGAAGTGCAAGAACAATATCCTTATTCTGAACGTGCCTATTCGGTCATTATGTTGGATGACAACGACATTCTTCTTTCGATGGCAATGGATATGTATGCCCATTACGGTATCCGTTGTGATGTGTGCACTAATACAAGCGACCTCATGGAAGCCATGCGGACAAAGGACTACGACCTGCTGATTACAGACTTGAAGATGCCGGAAATAAATGGCTTTGAGGTATTGGAACTGCTGCGCTCGTCCCACGTCGGCAACTCGAAGACCATCCCTGTGATTGTCGCCACTGCTTCGGGAAGCTGCACCGAAGAAGAACTGCTGGCTCATGGCTTTTCCGCCTGCCTGTTCAAGCCGTTCGGCCTGTCGGAACTGCTGGCGGTGTCGGGCAAATGCCTTTCAGTATCTTCTGTCAAAATAACAAAGAGAAACAACCTGACCTTTCTTCTTTATTGGCGTATGGTGACAAGGTGACTATGCTTGACAAACTGAAAACCGAAACGGAAAAGGACATGCAAGCCATTAGCGATGCCGGAGAGCGGTGTGACCGCAAAGAATTGGATATGCAGGTACACCGTTTACGCAGTTCGTGGGCAGTAATCCGTGCGGACAAACCACTATGGGAACTGCACAGACTTCTGCATTCAGACACGGAATGTTCCGATAACGAGATTCAACACACCGTGAATGCAGTATTGGCAATGGGTGACAAGATTGTGGAACAGGCTAAAAACGAAAGGAAGACGGATTATGAAGGTAATTGTAGTAGAGGACAATCCCGTTTATAACGATTATGTCTGCAACTTCTTGAAGAAAGGCGGCTTCGACACCATGCAGGCGTATCGGCTTTCTACCGCCAAGAAATTGCTGGCAAAGGCAGAGAAGATAATACTGTGCTTGCCGACTTGCGTCTACCTGATGGTGAGGGTGTCGACCTGTTGCGTTGGATGCGCAAGGAAGGGAAGCCGCAGCCGTTCATCATCATGACCGATTACGCCGAGGTGCATACGGCAGTGGAAAGTATGAAACTCGGCTCCGCCGACTATATTCCCAAGCAATTGGTAGAGGACAGGCTTGTTCCTCTCATCCGCTCCATACACAAAGCACAGGAACAGAAAGGAACAAACAAGTCCCGATATTTGTCCGGCAAGGTACGGCATATCAAGGAATCAAGCGGCGTGTCCGGTTGGTTGCACCACCCATATGAGTGTATTGATATTAGGTGAGAACGGTACGGGCAAAGAACATATTGCCCAACACATCCACGCACAGAGCAAACGTGCGGATAAGCCTTTCGTGGCGGTGGACTGTGGTTCGTTGTCCCCGACATTGGCACTGTCCGCATTCTTCGGACACATCAAAGGTGCATTCACAGGAGCAGATTCTACCCATGTTGGGTATTTTCAAGAAGCCAATGGCGGTACATTGTTTCTTGATGAAGTGGCCAACCTGCCGATGGAAATGCAGCGGATGTTACTCCGTGCCATACAAGAGAGGCGGTATCGCCCGATCGGTGACAAATCGGACAGAAATTTCAATGTTCGCATCATCGCCGCCACCAATGAGGATCTGGAGGCGGCAGTGAGTGAAAAGCGTTTCCGGCAGGATCTGTTTTACCGTCTGCACGACTTCGGATAACCGTGCCTCCGTTGCGTGACTGTCAAGAAGACATTATGCCGCTGGCAGAGTTCTTCCGTGATATGGCAAACAGAGAGCTGGAGTGTAGCGTGAGCGGTTTCAGTTCCGAAGCACGTAAAGCGTTGCTGACACACGCATGGCCGGGCAACGTGCGGGAACTTCGGCAAAAGATAATGGGAGCTGTATTGCAAGCGCAGGAAGGTGTGGCGACGAAAGAACATCTGGAACTTGCCGTGACGAAACCGACCTCTACTGTCAGTTTCGCCCTGCGCAATGACGTGGAGGATAAGGAACGGATATTACGGGCGTTGAAACAGGCAAACGGCAACCGGAGTGTCGCCGCAGAACTGCTCGGAATAGGCAGAACAACACTATACAGCAAACTTGAAGAGTATGGACTTAAATATAAATTCAAGCAATCATAGCCCGTAATTCACTGAATTTGGCTATCTTTGCATAACATTTGAGAAAAACGGCGATTGGCAGGAGCTTTTTGCCGCCAACATATAGGATAAGACCGCAAGGCGTTTCAAGCGAAAATCTGGTAAATTGGAACTACGGAGACGATTGCGTGATGCTTATGCTATGCTTATGCATAGCGTGCATTCACGTACTCTCCGTAAAGGCTTTACCAGAGCCATCGCTTGAAGGTAGTGTGAATTGCACGCTACTTTTTTTACCCTTGCCTAACGAAAGGAAACGATTATGGGTAAAGTTCAGATTCTCGCCGTACTGACGATGGACGGATGTCTTTCTTCAGAGTTATATGATAAAGCACATCAGGATTTGTGCCTTGACCGTTGCGGTCTTGATGAAATCAGGGAGAAAGCCCTTTACCATGTCACACCGGACTATTCCATTTCAATGCTGCACGAATGGCGGAAAGACGGTACAAACATTCGTTACCTCGCGGAAGCCACACCAGACACGTCGGACTATATCAACGGACTGCTGCGTATGCACGCTGTGGACGAAATCATACTATACACCGTTCCTTTCATATCCGGAAGCGGACGACATTTTTAAGTCGGCTCTGCCAGACAACACTGGACGCTTTCCTCCTTGAAAAGCTATTCCAACGGTGTATGTCGCATTATCTATATCCTTGATAAAAAAGCAAGATAGCCAAAATGTGCGGCAAGCATACATTTCTATTTTCAGGAATAGAATAAATGTTCTGATTACAAACAATTTAAGTCGGAGATAATTTGTCCTTGTGAAAAAATATTGAATTTTATGCCTTTGAAATCCAGCACCTTGTAAAATTGAGTGTTGGATTTAATATTTTCTGCCGCGCTTTTTGCCAATTATATTTATGTGCGCACGCAGAAAACAAAGTGTAATTTTCAAAATTGACAGAACCATGAATTATTTCTTGTTGGCGGAAACCGACTTTTTCCGCCTGATAAACGAAGCCGGCGACTGCAATATGGAAACGGCATACACGGCTTTCGCCACCCAAGTGATCGAACTGTGCAACGGCGGCATGGACATGAACCTTACCGTCATCGCGCTTGCCTACATCGAAATCGAGTTGCAGCACCATCCCGTGCGTAATCTGTCAGAAGAAAAAGAGATTGCCGCCTACGTCAGCAAGGCTCTGTCTTTCGTAAGAAAGATGCAGAAATTCCTTGCCACGCCCCAAGTGCCACCACTAATATCCGCCAATAACGCAACAGAAACCACCGCCAGCCTCCTGCAATGGACGGGCAATGCCATCGACCTCGTGGAACTTATCTACGGCATCGACGAGATGGGCTGCATCAACAACGGCAACATGCCGCTCAAACAGCTTGCCCCGCTCCTTTACAAGATATTCGGGGTTGAGTCGAAGGACTGCTACCGTTTCTACACCGACATCAAACGCCGGAAGAACGAAAGCCGCACCTACTTCCTTGACAGAATGCAGGAGAAATTGAACGAGAGGATGCTGCGCGATGATGAGTTGGAGCGGATGAGAAAATAAAAAAATATCCATTACATATGAGAAGACAGGAATACTCGTATCCTGTCTTTTTATTTTCATTTAATTATATATTAATTAGCACAATATATGTGAGTTTTTCATTCCTATAAGGACAAATTTCAGAAACGTATGTCTGGTAAATTATTGAGTCATCATAGTATGAACATATATCATTACTAAAAACAATGAAACAACTTCCATAAGATTGTGGTTGTAAAAATCGCCATTTAATAGCCCGTTTTTTTTGTAAAATTCGCCAATTAAAAAAATATGATTATCTTTGCATTATATTTTATAAGGTATGGAAACAGTAAATAGAATACTTCAAGAGAAGATTACAGCACGAATCGCGCCCAATAAAGCAGTACTGATTTTTGGTGCTCGCCGTGTTGGTAAAACGGTAATGATGCGTAAAATTGTGGACAACTATTCAGGTAGGACGATGATGCTCAACGGCGAAGACTACGACACATTAGCACTATTGGAGAATCGCTCAATAGCCAATTATCGGCATTTATTGGATGGTATTGATTTGCTGGCTATTGATGAGGCACAGAACATACCACAAATCGGTAGTATTCTGAAGTTGATAGTTGATGAAATACCGGGAATAAGTGTCTTGGCAAGTGGTTCTTCGTCATTCGATTTGCTGAATAAGACTGGTGAACCGTTGGTCGGCCGCAGTACGCAATTTCTCCTTACACCATTCTCGCAACGGAAATCGCACAGACGGAAACGGCACTTGAAACCCGCCAGAACCTCGAAGCGCTTGATTTACGGTTCCTATCCCGAAGTAGTAATGATGGAGAACTATGAACGTAAAACAGACTACCTACGTGATATTGTCGGTGCATACCTGCTTAAAGATATCTTAGCAATTGACGGCTTAAAAATTCGAGCAAGATGCGCGATCTACTGCGATTGATAGCTTTTCAGTTGGGCAGCGAAGTTTCTTACGAAGAGTTAGGTAAACAACTCGGCATGAGCAAGACGACCGTTGAAAATACCTCGACCTATTGGAAAAGGTCTTCGTTATCTATCGTCTGGGGGCTTATTCGCGTAACCTACGCAAGGAGGTTACAAAAGCTGGTAAGTGGTACTTCTACGACAACGGCATTCGCAATGCCATTATCGGGGCTTTCTCACCGCTGGCCATTCGGCAGGATGTCGGGGCGCTGTGGGAGAACTACATCATCGGAGAGCGGCGCAAAGCGAACTTCAATGAGGGACTGCACAGGGAGTTCTATTTCTGGCGCACCTACGACAAACAGGAAATCGACCTGATTGAGGAGAGTGCCGACAGTCTTACCGCCTTGGAGTTCAAGTGGGGAAATAAAATGCCGGCCGCACCGAAAGCCTTCCAAGAAGCCTATCCCTATGCCGAGTTTCATGTGGTAAATCGGGAGAATTATTTGGAGTTCGTATAATCAATAAATTACGTATATGGAAACAAAACTACAATCCAAACAGCAATATCCGCGGTTTATCCAAAATAAACCGTGTGGTATTGACAAATTCGATGGAGGTTCGCAAGAAAGGTTGGCAAAAACTATTGCTCGCCATTTTTGTCAGAATGATTCATTGGATGAGGAATGTACTTTACCTCGAATTATCGGCATCGAAGGTATTTGGGGATCTGGAAAATCCAACGTGGTTAAAATGTTGGAACGTGAATTATCAGACGACTATTACTTTTTTGAGTATGACGCATGGGGACATCAAGAGGACTTGCAACGCCGCTCTATATTGGAATTGCTTACAAGCAAACTTATTGATGATGGTATCCTATCTGGAAATGCAACAATAAAAGTCAAAGGTGGAGGTACGAAAACCGTATCATGGTCTGAAAAGCTGAAATATTTATTAGCCCGTAAAACGGAGACCGTAACCGAAAAATATCCCCTTATCAGTAATGGTATGGTTGCGGCATTTTTGGTTGCAGTTTTAACTCCGATATTTACATTTATTGCGTATGCAGTAAAACCTACACCCACAACATGGTGGTTTTCTTTATTGTCTATTATCATAGCTGCACTGCCAGTTCTTATTGCATTGTGCGTTTGGAAATGGGCATATAGCAAAGATCATAAATATGGATGGAGTTATATGTTAGCTATTTATCAAGATAAAGTCGAAAAGGACGTTTGCTATGAGACTTTGAGCGAAGACGAACCAACGGTTTACGAGTTCAAAACATGGATGCAAGACATTTCTGATTTTATCAAGGAAAAGGACAACGTAAATTAGTCCTTGTTTTGACAACATGGATCGTCTCCCGCTGAAAAGTAAAAGAATTATGGTCTTCTATCCATACGTTCTTCGCCGATAGCGGTTTTGAAAATGTTTGGGCTGTTATTCCTTTCGATGAAACACATTTAGCTTGTGCATTCGGAGATGAGACCGACGAACAAACGAAACAACTGACCAAGTATTTTATCAATAAAACTTTCCCTATTGTTTATCGTGTTGCTCCTCCTGTTATTACCGACTATCGAAGTATATTCAACAAACTGTTTGTTGAAGCATTTGGAGAAACAGAAAATGAAGCGAAAGAAACTATAAATCGGATATTCAGATTGGTAAATCCTAATGCCAATGTTAGGGAAATTATATCATATATCAATGAGATGGTCGCTCTTAAACAAGAGTGGTGTAACGAAATTTTGATGATAAACATAGCATTGTTCTGTTTGAAGAAGACGGATATTCTGGCAAATCCAGTAGAACAAATATTGTCCGGCGACTATCTGAATGGCATTCAAACAATAATTAACAATGATCTGCAAACACAACGCGAAATTGCAGCTTTGGTATATGGTGTCGATGTTGAAGATGCTCGACAAATTCCATTGAAAAAATATATTGAAGGCTGCATCAACGGAGAAGAAGACCACGACATAAATCAATATGCAGAGACTAATAAACAATTTGACACTGTATTAGAAGAAGTTATACAATGTATGGACAATGCGCTTATCGATAAGATTATACATTGTTTGCATAAATTAACTCGAAAGAGCGATGTTATTCTGCGTGTATGGCAAAGAATAGCACAATTGAAATTAAAAGAATCCATAGAAGCAGGTGTTCCCTGTCGAATACCAAGAACTGCTGTTGCATTTAGACACGGAAAGCCAAAACCATGTGATTGCTCAATTATATAAGAAGATAGTTCGGTTCAATGACTTCAATGGCGGCGACTATTTCAAAACGTTAGATGCAATAGACAGGTTTATTGCGCAAAATAAGTTGGCGTGCGATTTTACGTCATTGATTGAAGCAAAAACAGTCAAGCCAAATACATTTATCGATTATATTCAAGCTGCAAATGCAACAGATGCTGCCTATCGGGATAACGCGACAACTAAAGCATATAAATATTATCAAGTAGCAACAAATTCGGAGGCGCTCGATAATTATTTGGCAAACTTACTACCCGATAATTTCGACCATGCAGATATTGTAAAAACGTTAAAAGATAATTCTACCTATACGTTTCCAACGCTTTTGCAAGCGATCACGAATTGCATTGATGAACAGAATGTAAATAAAGATAATAGGGGCTATATTTACAACCTATCGTTTATTGGCATCTGACGAAGAAAGACCTTTACCTGTAACGTTAGATTCAACCTACATAAATCAGTTGCATTCTGAATTAGAAACTGATGGCCGAAACATTAAAGAGTCTGGATATTACGATTTAGTCGCCATGCAATTGGCACATGGTCATTCCGTTTCCTTAATAGAGGGTGGAGATATAAAATATGTTGCAGAACTCATGGACTATTATGTGGATCATGGAGACTTATTAGTAAATAGTGTGGGATGGAATATACCGCTATTAAATGAAACACTACAATACATGGTAAATCATAAACTTGGCTATAAATTATTGCTCTCAGACATATTGCCCCAATTTGAAGATATTAAGAACAGAATAGGTGTAACGGATGAGGTATTTATCGAGCATTTAGCAGAGTGGAATACCGATTTGGATAAGTATATCACTAAGAACAATATTAAAGATGTAATTCCTGACGCATCTTTTTACGATTTGACCACTAAAATAAGCAATGTCCTGACCGATCATATCAATAAAATAGCGTTCGAAGCGTTGTCTGAAATAAGTGTTGATACATTATACGCCCAAAGAACAGCACATACATCATATTATTGGTTTGTCGCAATAAAACATTTACTGGCTAAAATCAAATCCTTGCCAGATAACTTGACTGAATTTGGCAAAAAGATTCTGATGGATATTGCTTCTGGAACTCAAAGTTTGAATCCTTTCCCTAATTGTTTCAAGAATATAGTTGAAAGATTGGATAAACGAAAAATTAAATCGACAGTTACCGATATAAGAAATGATTTCTGCATCGGTAAAAGACTATCAATGCAATAAAGTTTCAATTTTTCGAAACATGGCTTAGATCGCATGGTAATTTGAAAAGTCAAGCTGGAGACGTTATTGATAAAATAGTGAAACCTGTAATTTCCGATGGGGCATGCCGTTCATTGATTCTGCAAAACAAAGATTTTTATATGGATTTAATAAATACAGCAGGGGATGATGCTTATGAATTGAAAAAGAGTCTCCGAAACCTCATACAAAAAGATTCAGATCCGCAATTGGTTAAATTTGTCAATTCGATAGATTCAGTACCTGAGGTTGAAACCGCGTAGTATTTGTCTAACAAGTCCGAATTTTACGATTTTACCCGTCAGAACTGAAGTGCCCCCCAAAAAAATTGTATCCAACTTTTGGGGGTCACTTCAAACTTCGATAGGGATAATTTTCAATTTTGGGGACTTGTTAGACAGTCTCATTATCTGGTAGCAGTTTACACAGCACCGGATCGTTTTTGATACGCTCCAGTTCATCCTGCACAATCTGCTTCACCTCTTCCTTGATGCGCCGGTAGTTCGCCTGCACCGTTTCCTTCATGTGGTCGTTGCCGTCCTCGTCCGTGAAATCGGTAATGACAGGAATTTTCTTGTAGGCACTTTCCTCCCGTTTGACCTTTTCGGCATCCACCACAATCTCGCAGTGGAAAATCTTCTGCTCGATGCGCTCGTTGAAGTTGTCGGACACAGAACCGACAAACATACCCTGCGTAAGACCGGAAATCTTGCTCGGCGGGATGAGCGCGTCCATCTGCGTGTTGATGGAGGTGGACACGTCCTGCCGGTTGATGGAGATGGACTGCCGTTTCTGCAACACCTTACCGAACCGTTCCGATAGTGTCTTTGCCGTTTCGCCTACCACCTGCCCGGAAAAGATATTGCCGACAGTGTTCATCACCACCTTCGCCTCCTTGTCCCCGTAGTCTCGCACCAACTGGCTGAAATCCTGAAAACCCAGACACACGGCAACCTTGTTGCTTCGGGCGGTAGCTATAAGATTGTCCAGCCCTTTGAAGTATATCGTGGGCAGCTCGTCAATGATGACCGACGACTTCAGCATCCCCTTCTTGTTGATGAGTTTCACGATGCGGGAGTTGTACAATCCGAGTGCCGCCCCGTAGATGTTCTGGCGGTCGGGATTGTTGCCCACGCATAGGATTTTCGGCTCTTCGGGATTGTTGATGTCCAGCGTAAACTCGCTGTCCGACATCACCCAATAGAGCTGCGGTGAAATCATCCTTGAAAGCGGAATTTTCGCCGACGCTATCTGCCCCATGAGCTGCTCCGCAGCCCCTCCGAGCCAAGCGTCCATGAATGGTGAAAGGTAGTTCTCCAGCTCCGGGTAAGAGGTCAGTATCGGAAATATATCCTCGTAACGGCGGTTCAGAAACTCGATGGCATGAGGAAAAGTGCAATACTTCCCGTTCTGATAGATTTTGAGATACCAGATAATGCTGGCAAACAGAATGATAGGAGACTCCACGAAGAAGTCGCCCTGCTTTTGCACCCACGTTTTATTGAGGTTGAGCATTATCGTGTAGGCACTCTCGTAAGCGTCCGTAATATCCTCCATGAAATCCGGGTGAATGGGATTGCAACGGTGTGAACGGCGCGGGTCGTCGAAGTTGATTACATAGAATTTCGGTTTCACCTTGTAGCCCTCCGGGTGGTTCAGCAAATGGTTATAGGCAATAGTAGATAGGTCGGGATACTTGAAATCGTAGATGTATTGACTAAAGCCCTTTCAATCTGTTGCTTGATAAAATTGTTTACAACGGCGTATGACTTGCCGCTGCCCGGCGTACCCAACACGATGGACGCACGGAAGGGATTAACCACATTGATCCAGCCGTTGTTCCAGCGTTTCCTGTAATAGAAACGTGTCGGCAGATTGACCGAATACTCGCTTTCGATAAGCCTCGTTTCCTGCATGAAACTCTCGTTCTCGTTGTTGAAAACATCCTCCATCAAATTGTGTTTCAACAGACGGCTCATCCACAGACCTCCCATCAGCAGGCAGACATAGCCCGTTCCAATGGTAAGGACATATAGTCCCGTCACCGCTTCAAGCGGCAGCGGCAGGGGCAGCAACCACCAGTTCAGGAAAAACAGCACGAACCCGACGGCAAATGCTGTCCAGATTCTCCCCCAAGTGATTTTCTCACCCTTGACACCTTTCGTACCCAGACAGGACAGGGCAAGCAAAAGGACGGAAAACAGTTTCGTGTACAGTATGGAATGGAACAACCCCGCCGTGCGGTCGAAGTTCAGAAGGATTTTGTCCACCACGCCGATGTTCACGCCCCACATCCTGATGGCTTCGTAGCAGAACCAGTACACGTTCATGACCACTAAAATGATACTCACGGCACGCAGAAAATCCATGATTTTCGCCAATGCCCTCAAATCGTCTTCTTGTGACATACATTGATTTTTTAATTGTTGATACTCTGATTACATACCCAAGCCCTTGCGCTTTTTCTTCTTTTTGCGCTTCATTGCCCGGATGAAAGCCTCTTCCTCGGCATCGGTCGCCGGACCTTCGGGAGTGAGCAAGCCCATACCGCCCGACATGTCTTCACGGTCGTATGCGGTCTGCCCATATACCTTGTCCGCAACATCCGCCGGGATGGAAAGCGGTATAGGCGGTTGTCCGGCGTATGGCAGTGTGAAGTGTTCCTGCAAGGCATTCGCCGAAAGTTCCTTACCCATGCGCGAACCGTTCAGCACGCATCCCGTGCGGTGGTCGATGAAGGTAGCCCCATAGATGCGCCCTTCCTCTGTGTAGCGCAGCACGGTATCTATGCCCTTCTCTTTGAGCCGGGAAATAAACCTGTCCTTGTCATAAGTGCCTTGCAGCACGGAAAGGACGGTGCGTTTCGTCATGTCTGCCAGTTTCCTGTCCTTGATTTCCGATTTGGAACGGACAAACTTCTTCTGCACGGCTTCATAGCCTGCGGACTTCCCGAAGAAGCGAGGACTTGAACGGATTGCCAACTTTGTTACCCCTGTCGTCCGTGACGGAATAGACCAGCCCGTGATACTCCCGTCCGCGCACGTTTCCCCTCGCTTCCTCCACCGTCATATTATATAAGGAAAGGAGCGCACGGTATTCGCCCATCGTCTGGAAGCGGTACTGCCCGTTCAGAGCCTTCACGGTGTTGCCCACCTGCTTTTTCACATCGCCAGCCGATGCATCCACCTTGCGCAACGGGTTATCCAATCCCTGATTTTTCGTTCTGCCGGATGCAATCCATACTTCTGTTCCAGTTCCCTGCGAATACGGTCGCTGCGGCGGTAGAGAAAATCCCGGTTGAGCCTTTTACCGTTCTCGTCCACGTTGACCGTCACGATGTGCAGGTGGTGGCGGTCGATGTCCTCGTGCTTGAATACAAGATAAGGCTGGTTTCCGAAACCGAGTTTTTCCAGATACTCGCGGGCGATATTCTGCAACTCAATATCGGTCAGCACATCCTCCGGGTGCGGGTTGAGTGAGATATGCACCACCGGCTTCTCGACCTTCATCTGCGGTGGCAGGAAGGTGTGGAAACCCTCCATCGCCTTGCTTATGTCCACCGTTCCCGAACCGTCATTGTAGATGCGGTTGGTGGTGAGAAGCCGCCCCTGCGCCTCGTTAATCTTCTCCCCGTTGTAGGCAATCGCGCCGTACAACGAGTTTCCTACACTGATTTTGCGACCATTTTGCTTCCATTTCTCTCGACAATTCCACAATCTGACGGCTCAGTTTCACGAGTTCGACGGTGTGTTGCTCCAGCTTGTAGAGCAACGCCATCGCCTTTTTCTCGGAAAAATGCAGCCTCAATTCCTTCACGACTTGGTTGTAATTCGTACCCACGGCGCGGAACTGCGCGTGAAAATCCGACAGCTTGGTGTAGTAGTCCACCAGCGTCTTGTCCACCTTCAGCACCTTGAACGGTTGCCCGAAGAAGTGCGCTTTGAGGAAAACCGACCGTGCATAGACACCCGATTTTCCGAACATGGCGAGGAAACGGTTGTGTTCCTCCTCGTTGAAACGGACGGTGTACCGGTACACCGCCGGATCAAGTTGGGATTTCTCCTGCTTTGCTTTTCCTTTCTCTTTCATATCACTTTGGATTTAGCGGATTGACGGCATAAGCCGCCGCTTCTGTTCACGGCACCGCAGTTCTGAAAGGCTTTCCGACTTCGGAGGGAAAGCCCGTCCCCTGCAAGGGCAAGTGCTTTTCCGGGATGCTCAAATCATTTTGAGCGGCTGAAAAGACATCTTGCTATGTTCAGGTGAACATAAAAATCCGTCAGGGGACGGATTGGGAAAATACCTTTCAGGACTCCGGCCCGCACGCCATCGGCGAACCCTGCCGTCCGGGTGCAAAGTTACGCCCTTAAAGCGGTAATGGACAGATGCTTGACCCGGTCAATGGCTGCCAACCGGCGCAACATGCCGCCACTTGCTGGAGAAGTGATACAGGTTCAAAAATATACTTGTTTATTTGCAGCATGATTCAAGAAACGAACGGTTTGAAGATATGAGGAAAGGAACATTCAAATACCCGGACAACCGCTTCGGCGGACACTTGCCGAAACGGATACCCGAACCGTCGGAAACCCGGTTGTCCGACAATCCGATGACGTATGGATTCAATGACTTCATGACGCAATGTCGTCATTCATCACTTGTCCGCCGCACCGCTTCACCGCAGAACCGGATACGCGACGACCCGCCTGCGTGTGTAGTCACGGAAGCGGATGGTGCGACAGCCAAATCCGCATGTAAACAGAAAATAAAATCATCAACAATTAAACTGAATAGAACCATGAGTAAAGAAATCTTCGTTGCATTCGCAACACAGAAAGGTGGCATTGGCAAATCCACCGTCACGGCACTCGCCGCCAGCTACCTCCACAACGTGAAGGGCTACAATGTCGCCGTCGTTGACTGCGATGATCCGCAGCACAGCATCCACGGTCTGCGCGAACATGAGACGGCACTCATCGACGGCAGCACCTACTTCAAGGCTCTCGCGTGCGACCATTTCCGCAAGATAAAGAAAAGAACGCCTATCCGGTCATCAAGAGCAACGCGGTGAACGCCCTCGACGATGCGGAAAGGATGATCGCCGCCGAGGTCATGAAGCCCGACGTGGTTTTCTTCGACATGCCGGGAACACTCCGGAGCAACGGCGTGATAAAGACGCTATCGCAGATGGACTACATCTTCACGCCCCTTAGTGCCGATCGCTTCGTCGTGGAGTACCCTGAAATTCGTCACGATGTTCCGCGACAGGCTGATGACGACCGGGCAGGCGAAAACAAAGGGGCTTTATCTGTTCTGGACGATGGTGGACGGCAGGGAGAGGAACGACCTGTACGGCATCTACGAAGAAGTGATAGCCGAAATGGGCTTTCCGGTGCTTTCCACCCGCCTGCCCGACAGCAAGTTCCGCCGCGACCTATCGGAAGAGCGCAGGAGCGTTTTCCGCTCCACTATCTTCCCGATGGACACGGCACTGCTGAAAGGAAGCGGCATCCGTGAGTTTTCCGAAGAGATAAGCGACATCATCAGACCGCAGTGAGCATGGGCAGCAGGAAAGTGAACACGGAAGGCATCGACGAGGAACTGCTGTTGGCATCCATTGGGCGGCGCACTCAGGACGGACACTGCGTCCCGCAGGAAGTCCCCGCAGCTGCGACCGAAGAGGACACCGCCGCACCGGAACCATCTCCTGTGCAACCCGTAACACGGGAAAAGCGCAGAGGGAAGGCGGTCGCCGGAAAAGGCAGGACGAGGACTATAACGAGCTGTTCCTGCGCCGCAACGAGATAAAGACCCGCCAGTGCGTCTATATCAGCCGCGACGTACACGGCAAAATCCTCAGAATAGTGAACGATATCGCCGGAGGGAAATCTCAGTAGGCGGATATGGATACCGTGCTGCGCCAGCATCTGGAACAGCACAAGGAGAGAATCAACGAACTGTACAAGAAACAACGTGAAGATCTGATTTGAAAATGGAAAAAGAAATGACACCGAATGAAAAAAGACCGCAGCAGGACTGCGGAGGCATGCTTGCCCAAGTGAAGGCGAGCGTGGAAATACTGTCGCTCGTCCCGGTAAGCGGCAAATGCAGCGAGAAGGACTATGAGCGTCTGTTTATCCGCGACCCCGAAGTAAAGGCGCGGGAGGGCAAGATGGCGTATGTGCGCCCGGAGTACCACGAGCGTATCATGCGCATCACCCGTGTAATCGGGCATGACCGGCTTACGCTGTCCGCCTACATCGACCATGTGCTGACGCACCACTTCAACCAGTGCGAGGACGCCATAAAGAGCCTTTACGCCCGGAATTACAATTCAGTATTCTAATTAAAACCGGAAGTATATGAATGAAACAATCAGTATGACAGACATTCTGCTGGCGGTATCGGTCGGCTGCAACCTATGGTTCCTGTTCCTCCTTTACGAGCGCATCATGGAAACGCGGCTTGTCCGCTTCTTCAAGGGCATAGCCGGATTATGGCGGTCACTGGACGGGAATGAGGCTAAACGCATAGCGGCACATGAGGAAGTTCCCACGGCAAAGGGGGACATCATCGGCAAGAGCCGTTTCAAAATGGCATCCACCCGGACAACCGGCCATACCGACGCAAGAAGCCGCCACTATTGAAAAGGCATTGAGCTGTCGGAGGAAGAACTTTGACGACGGAAAAACGGGAAACGCATCCCGCCCGGCACAAGTCCGGAGGAAAAGCTCGATGAGACCTTCACGAGCATACCGCCGGAGGAACTGGGATACGGGGAGGACGAACCGGAAGAGGACGCTTCGGACACGCCACGGGCTTCGGGCAGCAGCTTTGACGAGATCGACGACGCCTGCAAGACCGCCAAGAACCCGGATGCAACGCAGGCGCAACGTGATAAAGGCGGCCAAGGTGTTCACCGACATGGAGGGCACGGGTTGTACGAGAAAATGATGGAAGGCTCTTCGGAGATAGGCATCCGCATCAAGGGGCTTATCGAGATTCGGCTGAAGAAATCTGAAAAGGAGTTCGTCGTGCCGGACAACATCGAGGAGTTCGACATTCGCAACTATGTATGACAACAATAAAAGAAATGAACATGAAAGAATGACATCAACCCACGCGGCGAGGAAACGCAAGGCGCATCCCCATCCGCAACGGACACGCCCACGTCCGTGGAAACAAACGGGCATCCACTAAAACCAAAGTAAAGAAACAAAGTATCAACCGCCCGACAAAGGACCATCCACCCTTTTGACGGCAAAAAACAAGAACAGTTTATGAACAAGAACATCTTGAAAAACAGAAAAGCAATCCTCTCCGCGGCACTTGTCATCGCCGCAACCGCCTCTGCTTTCGCACAGGGAAACGGCATCGCGGGCATCAACGAAGCCACCTCTATGGTGAGTTCTTATTTCGACCCCGGAACTAAACTGATATACGCCATCGGTGCGGTCGTCGGGCTTATCGGGGGCGTAAAAGTGTACGGCAAGTTTTCATCGGGCGACCCCGACACCAGCAAGACAGCCGCCTCGTGGTTCGGCGCGTGCATCTTCCTGATTGTTGCCGCCACCATCCTGCGCTCATTCTTCCTTTAATAAATAATGTATGGCTGAATACCCAATCAACAAGGGTATCGGCCGTCCGGTAGAGTTCAAGGGCTTGAAGGCACAGTACCTCTTCATCTTCTGCGGAGGTCTGCTGGCTCTCTTCGTCCTGTTCGTCATCCTCTACATGGTCGGCATCGACCAGTGGATATGTATCGGCTTTGGCGCGGCATCGTCCTCCCTCCTTGTATGGCAGACCTTCGCGCTGAACGCCCGGTACGGCGAACACGGGCTGATGAAACTGGGAGCGGCACGGAGCCATCCCCGATACCTGATCAACCGGCGGCGGATAACCCGTCTGTTCAAACGACAACGAAAGGAAGAAACGACATGAGGAATACATCAAAAATGACAACACTGGAAAACAAGTTCCCGCTTCTTGCGGTGGAGCATGGCTGCATCATCTCAAAGGACGCCGACATCACGGTGGCTTTCGAGGTGGAGCTGCCGGAGCTTTACACCGTGACGGGCGCGGAGTACGAGGCGATACACGGCTGCTGGTGCAAGGCGATCAAGGTGCTGCCGGACTACTCCGTCGTCCACAAACAGGACTGGTTCATCAAGGAACGCTACAAGCCGGAGCTTCAGAAGGACGACATGAGCTTCCTCTCACGAAGCTTCGAGCGTCACTTCAACGAGCGTCCGTACCTGAAACACACCTGTTATCTTTACCTGACCAAGACGACAAAGGAGCGTAACCGGATGCAGAGCAACTTCAGCACGCTGTGCCGGGGACATATCATCCCGAAGGAGCTGGACAGGGAAACCACGACCAAGTTCATGGAAGCCTGCGAACAGTTCGAGCGTATCATGAACGACAGCGGGCTTGTCAGGTTGCGCCGCCTCTCCACCGACGAGATTGTGGGGACGGAGGGTAAGGCGGGGCTGGTAGAACGCTACTTCTCGCTCATGCCGGAAGGACATCACCTTGCAGGACATCGAACTTTCGGCAGGGAGATGCGCATCGGCGACAACCGCCTGTCTGCACACCCTCTCCGATGCGGAAGACCTGCCGGGCAAGGTGGCGACAGATACCCGTTACGAGAAGCTCTCCACTGACCGGAGTGACTGCCGACTGTCATTCGCCTCCCCGGTGGGGCTTCTGCTCTCCTGCAACCATATCTACAACCAGTATGTGCTGATAGACAACAGCGAGGAAGCCTTGCAGAAGTTCGAGAAGTCCGCCCGTAATATGCAGTCACTATCTCGCTATTCAAGGAGCAACAGCATCAACCGCGAGTGGATAGACCAGTACCTGAACGAAGCCCATTCCTACGGACTGACCTCGGTACGGGCACACTTCAACGTCATGGCGTGGAGCGACGATGCGGAGGAACTGAAGCATATCAGGAACGACGTGGGCAGCCAGTTGGCAAGCATGGAATGCGTGCCGCGCCACAACACCATCGACTGCCCGACACTCTACTGGGCGGCGATACCCGGCAATGCGGCGGACTTCCCGGCGGAAGAGAGTTTCCACACTTTCATCGAACAGGCGGTGTGCCTGTTCACAGAGGAACCAACTACCGCTCTTCGCTCTCGCCCTTCGGCATCAAGATGGTGGACAGGCTCACGGGGAAACCGCTGCACCTCGACATCAGCGACCTTCCGATGAAGCGGGGCATCACCACGAACCGCAACAAGTTCGTGCTGGGTCCTTCGGGCAGCGGCAAGTCGTTCTTCATGAACCACTTGGTGCGGCAATATTATGAGCAAGGCGCGCATGTGGTGCTGGTGGACACGGGAAACTCCTATCAGGGCTTGTGCGGCATGATCCGGCGCAAGACAGACGGGGCGGACGGCGTGTATTTCACCTACACGGAAGAGAAGCCCATATCGTTCAACCCGTTCTACACCGATGACTACATCTTCGACGTAGAGAAGAAGGACAGCATCAAGACCCTGCTTCTTACGCTCTGGAAATCGGAGGACGACAAGGTGACGAAGACGGAGAGCGGCGAACTGGGCAGTGCCGTGAGTGCCTATATTGAGCGTATCCAATCTGACCGTAGCATCGTGCCGTCGTTCAACACCTTCTACGAGTATATGCGTGACGACTACCGCAAGGAACTGGCTGAGCGTGACATCAAGGTGGAGAAGTCCGACTTCAACATCGACAACATGCTCACCACCATGCGGCAGTATTACCGGGGCGGACGCTACGACTTCCTGCTCAACTCCACGGAGAACATCGACCTGCTCGGCAAGCGGTTCATTGTCTTCGAGATAGATTCGATTAAGGAAAACCGCGAACTGTTCCCCGTCGTGACCATCATCATCATGGAAGCCTTCATCAACAAGATGCGGCGTCTGAAAGGGGTACGGAAACAACTTATTGTGGAAGAGGCTTGGAAGGCTCTCTCTTCAGCGAACATGGCTGAATACCTGCGCTATATGTACAAGACCGTCAGAAAGTATTACGGCGAGGCAATCGTGGTGACGCAGGAGGTGGACGACATCATTTCCTCTCCCGTGGTCAAGGAGAGCATCATCAACAACTCGGATTGTAAAATCCTGCTTGACCAAAGGAAATATATGAACAAGTTCGACCAAATACAGGCGTTGCTCGGACTGACGGAAAAGGAGAAGGGACAGATACTCTCCATCAACATGGCGAACAATCCTTCACGGCTCTACAAGGAGGTGTGGATAGGCTTGGGTGGCACACAATCGGCGGTCTATGCCACCGAGGTCAGTGCAGAAGAGTATCTGGTGCGCCCGTAAGGATTTGACAAATGTCGCTGTGGCAAGCGACTGGGCGTGAGTTTATAGGCCCATTAACAACCGACTTATCTGAAAGGGAAACCGGACAGGGAGTGTAGCATGTCGGAGAAGCCATAAGTCAGCCAACTGCCACGCTGCGACTGAATGGCAAGTTAAAACGATAGATATAAGGATAAAGCCTGCATTGGTTGAACGATAGTCCGAGCAGTCGTATCCTTGGGCGGTGACGGAAGATAGTTATATACGTCACACTGCGGTACTACACTGATGAGAGATAGCAGGCGTAGCATGAACTGACCGCAGGGCAACTGCCATAAGCAGTAAAGGACGAAAGTCGTATCCGACAATCTATCGCGCCAAACAGTTGTCAAGTTCCTAAATGGGGATTGCCTAAACCGAAACGCCGAAAGGCTATTAGGTGTAGACCTATGAATATCCGGCATGGCAACGGAGTTCCCATAGTAGTCCGAGCAGGGTAACGCCCTGTACATGGCGAAGGGAACAGCTAATTAAGTTTAACAATTTAACGGAAAATGTGTGAGACATGAAATCCAAAGAATGTGTTAAACAGTCTGTCTAAACACAGCGGTAATTCAAACTACAAGTTTGAGCGGCTGTATAGAGTACTGTTTAATGCGGAAATGTTTTATGTGGCCTACGAGCGCATTTACGCAAAACCGGGCAACATGACAGCAGGAACTGACGGTAAAACCGTCAGTGGAATGAGCATTGAACGCATTGAGCAACTGATTGAAAGTCTGAAAAACGAGACTTATCAACCAGCTCCGTCAAAAGGGCGTACATACCGAAGAAAACGGCAAGAAACGTCCGCTTGGCATCCCCTCATTCAACGACAAGTTGGTGCAGGAAGTGGTGAGAATGATACTGGAAGCTATCTACGAGGGCAGTTTTGAGCATACCTCACACGGGTTTCGGCCCGGGCGTAGTTGCCATACCGCACTTATCAGCATACAGAAGTCATTCACAGCCGTGAAATGGTTCATCGAGGGCGACATCAAAGGGTTCTACGACAACATCGATCATGATGTGTTGATAGGCATCCTGCGGGAACGCATCGCCGACGAGAGATTTCTACGGCTTATCCGCAAATTCCTTAACGCCGGATACATCGAAGATTGGGTGTTTCACAGAACGTACAGCGGGACACCGCAGGGCGGTATCGTCAGTCCTATATTGGCGAATATCTACCTCGACAAGTTCGACAAGTACATCCGGGAATACATCAATCGGTTCAACAAAAATACGGAAAGGCAACGCTCAGTACAAGCTCTACGAGCAGCGGAGATACCGGCTGGCTAAGAAACTGAAAAATGAGAAAGATGAAAAGGTAAGAGAACAGATGGCCGCTGAAATCAAGCGGCTTCGGGAAGGAACAAGTTCCCGCGCGTAATGAAATGGACAGCAGTATCAAACGATTGAAATATGTGCGGTATGCTGACGATTTTCTGATTGGGGTTATTGGTAGTCTGTAAGACTGCAAAACAGTAAAAGAGGACATTAAGAACTATTTGAAAGAGGCTCTTAAACTGGAACTGTCAGATGAGAAGACTCTGATAACCAACGCACAGAAACCCGCCAAGTTCCTCGGATTCGACATTTTATCCGTAGGAGCAACGATTTACGCAAGGATATTAACGGCAAAACAATCCGTTCGCTCGGACACGTTCCGGTACTGTATCTGAATTACGAAACGATGCGAAAGAAACTCTTTGACTATAAAGCTGCGAGAATAGCGGTTGAAAACGGTAAAGAGATATGGAAATCCATCGTCAGAACGTACATGATCGATTTGGATGACTTGGAAATAGTCAGCCAGTTCAACGCCGAGATCCGGGATTTTACAACTACTACTCGATAGCCAATAACAGTCCGGCCATCAACTCTTTCTATCACATCATGTCATACAGCATGTACAAGACTTTCGCAAGAAAGTACAAGTCGTCTGTAAAGAAAATCCTATTCCAGTACAAAAGGACAGGACGTTCAAAGTGGCATATGAGAACAGTAAGGGTAAAACGCTCTACCAATCATTCTATCACGACGGTTTCAAACGCAAAAATCGCAGGGGCTACCTCATGCGACACTATCCCGCGGACAGTTACAATAACGGGCGGTCGTAACAGCCTAATGGAAAGGCTGAAACTCAAGTCTGCGAATTATGCGGTGCTACGGACAAACTCGAAATGCACCATGTCCGCAAACTCAAAGACCTGAAAGGTAAGTCCGATTGGGAGAAGAACATGATCGCACGGCGGCGCAAAACGCTGGCGGTCTGCTCGAAATGTCATGCAAAGATAGACCCCGACCGACGGATCAGACTGAATTAATTAGTGGAGAGCCGGATACAGGGAGACTTGTAAGTCCGGTTCGGGGGCGAGTGCCCGGAAACCTATCATAGAAATATGACAAGGCGCTGGGTACTTAGCCTACGCGTACACCACCGAGGAAACGGAGAAAAGTGGAGGTTTACCGTCTGGCGGAGAAGTTGGGCGGCGACATCGAAGCCGCCATCCGGCAACTTGCCGAGAAGCGGAGAAACAAGGAATAACTAAAAAACAGAATGTATCAACCAAAAAAGAAAAACGCGTATGAGTTTACAGAAAGTGAAAATGCTGCAAGTCAGCAAGTGTCTGATCGGATTGGCGGTCATGATGCTGCAATCCTGCGACGTGGCCGACAACCTCCGTGATATGCTGTGCGGGAACTGGGAGAGCGTGGAGGGGAAGCCCGACGTGCTTATCTACAAGGAGGGCGAAGCCTACAAGGTGACGGTGTTCCGCCGGAGCGGTCTGCGCCGCAAGCTGAAACCGGAAACCTATCTCTTGCAGGAGGAGAACGGCAACCTGTTCATGAACACCGGCTTCCGCATCGACGTGTCCTACAACGAGGCCACGGACGTGCTGACCTTCTCGCCGGGCGGCGACTATGTGCGGGTGAAACCGCAGCCGGGACACCCGACAGAAGAATAACAACCACTAAAATCCAAAGTAACATGAGAACAAGAATAACAATGATTATCTGCCTGTGCCTGCTTTTCGCAGGCAGGGCAAGCGCACAGTGGGTCGTAAGCGATCCGGGCAATCTGGCGCAGGGTATCATCAATGCCTCCAAAAACATCATCCATACCTCCAAGACCGCCACGAACATGGTGAGCAACTGTGCGCCCGTATAGGCTGAATAAGTAAAGGTAGCTATTGCAAGCTATTAGGTAAGTGTTCTTTGAAACCTATCATCACCCGACTTATCTGAAAGGGAAACTGGACAGGAGTGTAGCATGTCGGGATAAGTCATAAGTCAATTAGTTATCAAATTGCAACTGAATGGTGAGATGAAACAGATAGATACGAGGATAAAACCGAATTGTTTGAATGATAGTCAAGTGGTAAGTGATCAAACTGCAACGTAAGGTAACTGAACTCGTTGCACCGTAGCACTTCTGATATGGAAGTTGTGTAGCAGAAGCAAGAACTTGTTACGGCACAATCGCAGTAAGCGAAAAGGACGGAAGTCATATCCGACAATCTATCAATGCAAAGTTACTTATTGAGTAAACGGGGATTGCCTAAATCGGAACGCCGCACAAAAGGCTATTAGGTACAGACCTATGAAAATCCGACAAGGCAACGGAGCTTCCGTAGTAGTCCGAGCAAGGGAAAGCCTTGTACATGGCAAAGGGTGGCAGCTAACATTTTAATACAATAAACGGAAAATGTGAGAGACATTATGAGAATCCTGAAAGAGTATTAAGCAGTCTGGCAGAACATAGCAAAGCGTCAAACTACCAGTTTGAAAGACTTTACCGTATTCTGTTCAACGAGGAGATGTTTTATATCGCCTATCAACGCATTAGCGCTAATAAAGGCGGTATGACAGCGGGCGTTGACGGTACGACTACCGATGCAATGAGCCTGCCTCGTATTGAAAAGCTGATAGATTCATTGAAAGATGAAAGTTATCAGCCCCAACCTGCACGCAGGGTATATATCCCTAAAAGAATGGAAAGAAACGTCCATTGGGAATACCGTCAGCGAATGACAAGTTAGTGCAAGAAGTGGTGAGGATGATTTTGGAAGCAATTTATGAGGGGCAATTTGAATATACCTCTCATGGATTCAGACCTAATCGGAGTTGTCATACTGCATTGGCTCAAATTCAAAAGACATTTTGCGGAGCTAAATGGTTTGTTGAAGGCGACATCAAAGGATTTTTCGATAACATCAACCATGATGTATTGATTAACATTCTGAAAGAGCGTATTGCCGATGACCGTTTTATCCGCCTAATCCGCAAGCTGTTGAAAGCAGGTTACATCGAAGATTGGAAATTTCATAGAACTTATAGCGGTACTCCACAAGGGGATAGTAAGCCCATTGTTGGCAAACATATACCTCGACAAATTGGATAAGTATATGAAAGAATACATCCAAGACTTCGACAAGGGAAAGAACAGAAAACGAAATCAAGCCTCTTGTTCTCTTGGGTACAAAAGACGCTGGATTGTTCACAAGCTTAAAAGACGGTCAATGAAGCTGAACGTGCCGAATTGATTAAGAGTTACAAAGAGAACAAAGCCCAAAGCATGCTTATTCCAAGCAGTGACGAAATGGATGCAGGTTACAAACGTCTCAAATATGTGAGATACGCCGATGATTTTCTGATTGGGATAATCGGCAGTAAAGAAGATGCAAGACATATTAAAGAGGATGTCAAAACTTTCCTTGCTGATAAACTTGCTCTTGAACTGTCAGAGGAGAAACCCTCATAACCCATACTTCAAAGGCAGCCAAATTTCTCGGATATGAGATAGATGTAACATCATCCAACACCACTCGCAGGAGTATAAACGGAGTAATGCGTAGGGCTTTCAACAAGAGAGTAAGACTTATGATTGGTAAAACACTATCAAGAATAAGTTACTTGAAGAACGTATGATTGAGATTAAAATCCACAACGGCAGAGAGCAGTGGAAACCCAAATCAAAATCCGTACTGGTCTTCAATGACGACCTTGAAATCCTCGACCGCTATAATAGCATGATAAGAGGTTTTGTAAACTACTATTCACTTGCGAATAACTGCTATGAGCTGCAATCGTTCAAATACATACTCGAATACAGTATGTATAAAACCTTGCCCACAAGTACCGCTCACGAGTACCTGTGATTTTGAGGAAATACAAAAGAATGGACTGTTTACAGTCAGATTCAAGCTCAAAACGGCAAAGAAAGGAACGAACACTATACCATGATGGGTTCAGCCGCAAAGTCCCGACTAAACAATCGGAAATAGACAAGCAACCCAACCTTATGATGTATGCCTGCCGAACAAGTCTTATAGACCGATTAAAAGCAGGAAAATGTGAATTGTGCGGAGCAACGGGAGCTATCAAATGCACCATATCAATAAACTCGGAGACCTTTCAGGGAAAGAGAACTGGGAAAATTGATGATTGCAAGAAGACGGAAAACCCTTGCTCTTTGCGAAAACTGTCATAAAATGATTCATTATGGAACAAATTAGACTGATAATGTTAGTGGAAAGCCGGATACGCGGGAACGTGTACGTCCGGTTTGGGGGCGAGTTTCTGAAAACCTCCCATAGCAATATGGAAAGGCGTTGGGAACTTAGCCTACTTCAGGAAACGGTGAAAATCTATCAGCAGGGCAAAAAGTATTACGATGCCCTCAAATCGGTGAACAATCTCGTCAAGGACGCCCGCAAGGTGCAGCAGACCATCCTGATGGTAGGCGACATCACCGACATTTATGTAAACAGTTTCCAAAGGATGCTCCGTGATGGAAATTTCAGACCAGAAGAGCTGTCGGCAATCGCTTTCGGTTACACGAAACTGCTGGAAGAGAGCAACGAAGTGTTGACGGAACTGAAGAATGTGGTGAACATCACCACGCTCTCCATGACCGACAAGGAGCGCATGGACGTGGTGGAACGCTGCTACTCCAAAATGAAGCGTTACCGCAACCTTGTGAGCTATTACACCAACAAGAACATCTCCGTGAGTTATCTGCGTGCGAAGAAAAAGAACGACCTCGACCGCATCATGGGGCTGTACGGGAACATGAACGAAAGATACTGGTAAGCCTATGGAGTTCGATAACCTTCATCAGATTTTACGCTCACTTTATGAGCAGATGATGCCGCTATGTGGGGACATGGCGGGTGTGGCGAAAGGCATCGCCGGGCTGGGTGCGCTGTTCTACGTCGCCTACCGGGTATGGCAGTCGCTGGCGAGAGCCGAACCGATAGACGTATTCCCGATGCTCCGCCCTTTTGCCATCGGTCTGTGCATCATGTTCTTCCCGACTGTGGTGCTGGGCACGATAAACAGCATCCTCTCACCCGTCGTACAGGGCACGGCAAAGATGCTGGAGGCGGAAACGCTGGACATGAACCGATACCGGGAGCAGAAGGACAAGCTGGAATACGAGGCGATGGTACGCAACCCCGAAACCGCCTACCTCGTGTCCAACGAGGAATTTGACAAGCAACTGGAGGAACTCGGCTGGTCGCCCTCCGACATGGTGACGATGGCGGGAATGTATATCGACCGGGGAATGTACAACATGAAGAAGAGCATCCGCGACTTCTTCCGCGAGATACTGGAACTGCTGTTCCAAGCCGCCGCCCTCGTGATAGACACCGTCCGCACCTTCTTCCTCGTGGTGCTGGCGATACTCGGTCCGATAGCCTTCGCCATATCGGTGTGGGACGGTTTCCAAAGCACGCTCACGCAGTGGATATGCCGCTACATACAGGTATATCTGTGGCTGCCGGTGTCGGACATGTTCAGCACCATACTGGCGAAGATACAGGTGCTGATGCTGCAAAGCGACATCGAGCGGATGCAGACAGACCCGAACTTCTCGCTGGATTCGAGCGACGGGGTGTACATCGTGTTCCTCTGCATCGGCATCATCGGCTACTTCACCATTCCCACCGTTGCCGGCTGGATTATCAAGCCGGAGGCATGGGCGGTTACGGTCGCAACGTGAACCAGATGGCGGGACGAGCCGGAAGCATGGCGGGCAGCGTGGCGGGTGCAGCCGCAGGAAACGCAGTCGGACGTGCCGGCAAATTGCTGAAATAATCAATGTGCAATCATAAATTGGAAAATATAAATGGAATTTAAGTCACTCAGAAACATCGAATCATCGTTCAGGCAGATACGCCTGTTCGGTATCGTCTTCCTTTCGCTGTGCGCCGTGGTGACGGTATGGAGCGTGTGGAGTTCCTACCGTTTCGCGGAGAAGCAACGGGAGAAAATCTATGTGCTGGACAACGGCAAGAGCCTGATGCTCGCCTTGTCGCAGGACTTGTCGCAGAACCGCCCGGCGGAGGCGCGGGAGCATGTGCGCCGCTTCCACGAGCTGTTCTTCACGCTGTCGCCCGAAAAGAAGCGCAATTGAACACAACGTGAAACGTGCCTTGCTGCTGGCGGACAAGAGCGTGTACCACTATTATTCGGACTTCGCCGAGAAGGGGTACTACAACCGCATCATCGCCGGGAACATCAACCAAGTGCTGAAGGTGGACAGCGTGGTGTGCGACTTCAACGCCTATCCCTACCGTGCCGTGACCTACGCCACGCAGAAAATCATCCGGCAGAGCAACGTCACCGAGCGCAGCCTCGTGACCACCTGCCGCCTGCTGAACGCATCGCGGTCGGATGACAACGAACGGTTTTACCATCGAGGGCTTCACCATCATTGAGAACAAGGATTTACAGACAATCAAACGGTAACAGGACATGAAAAGTATCAGAAAAACAATGTGGGGCGTGTACTGGAAGCTCCACGACAAACGGAAACAGCTGGTGGCAAGGCTCAAAGGGTATCTGGACGGCTTGCCGCCGGAAACACCGCCGCATCGTGCTGGGGATGTTCGCCGCCTTCACGGTGCTTGCCCTTACACCTTCGGCAGAGCCATCTATGACATCGGCAGAAACGATGGCTCACGCATGGAAACGGGACACGCCGGACGGGTGGAACTGCCGACCCCGGCGGAAACAGACAATCACTTAACACCTTATTTATATGGAACAGACGAAGAATGAACCGACGAAGAGAACAAAGCTGCTCCCGAAACGGAAACCGAAAAGGGCGCGAACCGCTGACAGAGGCGCAACGGCTGAAACGGCAGAAGATGATCGTGTTGCCCGCTATGGTGCTGGTGTTCATCGGGGCGATGTGGCTGATATTCGCCCGTCCTCCGGCAAGGAGCAACAGCCGGGAACGGACGGATACAACACCGAGATGCCCGACGCTGACAAGGCGAACAAGCAGATTATCGGCGACAAACTGAAAGCCTACGAGCATGGGGAGATGGAGGAGCGTCTGGAGAGCCGCAACCGTGCCATCGGGCAGCTGGGCGACATGTTCGACCGCGAGATAGCTGGAACGGAGGACGGGAGGACTTCGACCTCGCCAATCCGGGCGGCAAGGAGGAAAAGGCACAGCCTGCCACACCGCAGACTATCCAATCCTCCGCTGCCGCCTACCGTGACCTGAACGCCACCCTCGGCAACTTCTACGAACAGCCGAAGAACGACAATGCCGAGATGGATGAGCTGTTGGAGCGCATCGCCTCGCTGGAATCGGAACTGGAAAGCGAAAAAGGGCAGGACTTCATCTATGGACGAACAGGTGGCACTTATGGAGAAGTCCTATGAGCTGGCGGCAAAGTACATGGGCGGTCAGAACGGAGGACAGCCGGAACAGAGGGCAGAGCCAACTACCGTGCAGAAAGGGAAGAAGAACAAGGCAATGCCTATCAGACAGGTGGAGCATCAAGTAGTTTCTTCACTCTCACAGCCCATGAGCAACGCGGAGTTTGTCGCCACCTTCTCGCAGGAACGCAACCGGGGGTTCAACACGGCTGTCGGCACTACAGAGGTATCGGACCGGAACACCATACCGGCGTGTGTGCATGGTGCGCATGGTGTGATGGACGGACAGACGGTAAGGTTGCGCCTGCTGGAGCCTATGGCGGTGGCGGGCAGGACAATCCCCGGGGCAATGCGGTGGTGGTCGGCACGGGCAAGATACAGGGTGAGCGGCTCGACATCGAGGTCACCTCGCTGGAATACGATGGCACGATTATCCCGGTGGAGCTTGCGGTCTATGACACGGACGGACAGCCCGGTATCTTCATCCCAAACTCGATGGAGATGAACGCCGTCAGGGAGGTTGCCGCCAACATGGGCGGCTCATTGGGGAGCAGCATCAACATCTCCACCAATGCCGGGGCACAGCTCGCCTCCGATTTGGGCAAGGGGCTGATACAAGGCACGAGCCAGTACATCGCCAAGAAGATGCGCACCGTCAAGGTGCATCTGAAAGCCGGGTACAGGGTCATGCTTTACCAAGAAAATATTGAAAACAATAAAATTACCACTAAAATCCAAAGTAATGAGAAAGTCATCATCATGTTTGCCCTCGCTATGGGCATCGCAACTGCCAACGCGCAGGAGAATGTAACCGTTGAACAGAACAACGGAAGTAATGAACAGCCGACCTTGACGAAGGAGGTCTATCCGCAGAAGGAGGCGGACGGCGACCTGTATCACGGGCTGTCGCGCAAGCTGGCCTTCGACCGCATGATACCGCCGCACGGTCTGGAAGTGACCTACGACAAGACCGTCCACGTCATTTTCCGGCGGAGGTGCGCTATGTCGATTTAGGCTCGCCCGACCTGATTGCCGGGAAAGCCGACGGAGCGGAGAACGTCATCCGTGTGAAGGCTACGGTACGGAATTTCCCCAACGAAACGAATATGTCCGTCATCACGGAAGACGGCAGTTTCTACACCTTCAACGTGAAGTACGCCGCCGAACCGCTGTTGCTCAACGTGGAGATGTGCGACTTCATCCATGACGGCAGCACGGTGAACCGCCCGAACAACGCGCAGGAAATCTATCTGAAAGAGCTGGGCAGCGAAAGCCCGATGCTGGTGCGCCTTATCATGAAGTCCATCCACAAGCAGAACAAGCGCGAGGTGAAGCATATCGGCTGCAAGCGTTTCGGCATCCAATACCAGTTGAAAGGCATCTACACGCACAACGGCTTGCTCTATTTCCACACGGAGATAAAGAACCAGAGCAACGTGCCTTTCGATGTGGACTACATCACGGAAAATCGTGGACAAGAAGATGGCAAAGCGTACTGCCGTGCAGGAGCAGATTATTCTGCCGCTCCGTGCGCAGAACTACGCCACACTCGTGCCGGGCAAAAAGAGCGAGCGCACAGTCTTCACGATGGCGAAGTTCACCATCCCCGATGACAAGTGCCTCGTGGTGGAATTAAACGAGAAGAACGGCGGCCGTCACCAGTCCTTCGTGATTGAGAACGAGGATTTGGTACGCGCGGGTACCATCAATGAACTTCAAGTGCGCTGACCATGAGAAAGTACATCGCAATAATCATCGCGTCGCTTGCCCTTTTTACGGGGCAGGCGCACGCCCAGCGGTGTCTGCCGAAGATGCAGGGCATCGAGGTGAGGGCGGACATGGCGGACGGCTTCAATCCCGGCGGCAAGGACGGCTTCGGGGCGGCTCTCTCCACCTACGAAGAAGGGGAACAAGTGGGTGTTCGGTGGCGAATACCTCCTGAAGAACAACCTCTATAAGGACACCAAGATACCCGTGGCGCAGTTCACGGCGGAGGGCGGCTATTACTTCAAGATACTGTCGGACGCCCGAAAAATCGTGTTCGTCTATGCCGGGGCTTCGGCTCTCGCCGGATATGAGTCTGTGAATTGGGGGAAGAAAGTGCTGCATGACGGCTCCACGCTGCACGACCGGGACGCCTTTATCTACGGCGGTGCGCTGACGCTCGATGTGGAGTGCTACGTGGCAGACCGTATCGCCCTACTTGCCAATCTGCGTGAGCGTTGCCTGTGGGGTGGCGACACACGGAAGTTCCACACGCAGTTCGGGGTCGGCATCAAGTTCATCATCAACTGACACGGGCATGGAACGGACGGAAATAGATGCTGTCAGACAGATGCCGCTTGCGGATTTTCGCACGGCTGGGGCATGAGCCTGTCAGAAGGAGCGGTAACGAGCTGTGGTATCTTGCCCCGTACAGGGCGAGCGCACATCCTCTTTCCGTGTGAACGTGGCGAAACAGCTCTGGTACGACTTCGGTTTGGGCAAGGGCGGCGACATCTTCACGCTTGCCGGGGAGTTTCTGCAAAGCGATGACTTCATGAAGCAAGCGAAGTTCATAGCGGAAGCCGCCAATATGACGGTTGCCGGATGGGAAAAGCCCGTCTATCTCTCGAAGCCGACCGAATCCGTTTTTGAGGATGTGGAGGTCGCTCCGCTGCTCCGCTCACTGCTGACGGAGTATTTAGAGGAACGGGCATCCCTTACGCCATCGCATCCCGTCACTGCTGCCGCTTGAACTACGGTGTGCGTGGGAAACGGTATTTTGCCGTTGGCTTTCCGAACATGGCGGGTGGCTATGAAGTCAGAAGCCGATATTTCAAGGGTTGCATACCTCCGAAGTCTGTATCACTGGTAAAGGCGAATGACATCCCGGCTGACGAGTACCTCGTGTTCGAGGGCTTCATGGACTTTCTCTCCGCTGTGACGCTTGGCGTAACCGGTAACGCTGACTGTCTTGTGCTGAACTCTGTCGCCAACGTGGAGAAGGCGACGGGGATGCTGGAGGGCTACGGGCGCATCGGCTGTTTCCTCGACCGTGACGAAGCCGGACGGCGAACGCTTGCCGCACTCACCAAGCGATATGGGGAGCGTGTCACCGACCGTTCCTCCCTCTATGACGGTTGCAAGGACTTGAACGAGTACCTGCAACTGACAACGAAAAAACAGAAAAACAACCATCTAAAAATCGAAGAAAAATGAACATACAGAACAACAGAAACAAGAGAACCAACATCTTTAAGGCAGTGGCGTTATGCCTGATAGTCGCTGTGTCATTCACCCTTGTGTCGTGTGACTACGACATGGACATCCAGCAGTCCTATCCCTTCACGGTGGAGGTCATGCCCGTGCCGAATAAGGTAACAAAGGGCAGACAGTGGAAATCCGCTGTGAACTGAAAAAGGAGGGCGACTTCGCGGGTACGCTTTATACCATCCGCTATTTCCAGTTCGAGGGGGAAGGCTCGCTCAAAATGGATAACGGCATCACCTTCCTGCCCAACGACCGCTACCTGCTGGAGAACGAAAAGTTCCGCCTGTACTACACGGCGGAGGGTGACGAAGCGCATAATTTCATCGTGGTGGTGGAGGACAATTTCAAAAATTCATACGAATTGGAATTTGACTTCAACAACCGCAATATCAAGGATGACGGTCTTACCGCCATTTCCATCGGTAACTTCAGACCCTTGCTGAAATGATGCGTATTCATGACAATGCTCTGTTCACTTCTGGCGGTCTGTTCCGTGTCCGCACGGATCAGCCGCCAAGAGGGAACGGACGGGCAGGCGGCAATCTACCGGCTGCCGCTTATGGAACGTGCTTTTTTATGCTGCCGCTACTTTGAAGGCTGGCACTCAGAAAACACTACCCATACGTCGGTTGGGGTCACAAACTTTGCCAAACGAGAAGTATTCGGCACGAACCATGACAAAACGGGATGCGGATGAACTTTGCGGAAAGACCTGCGCAAATTTGTCGCCATGTTCCGTAAATTCGGGGTTGATTCGATTTTGCTTGGCACGTTAGCTTACAATGTGGGACCGGCGAAGCTGTTAGGCAGCAAAACAATCCCCAAAAGCACCTTAATCAAGAAGCTGGAAGCTGGTGACAGGAACATCTACCGTGAGTATATAGCCTTCTGCAACTACAAAGGAAAACGCCACGCCATGCTGCTCAAACGGAGAAAGGCGGAGTTTGCGCTGTTGTATATCCCATAAAAGGACTGACAAAACTGGCAAAAGACGTGCCATATTTAACTTGGCACGTCTTTTGCTCTATCACTTGATAGATTATCGTAGGATTTTCTCGTTAATTGACATCGTTGAGCCATTTTTGCCTATCGGTTTCCAAATAACACTTCAAGTTGTAAGTGTTGTGAGAGCAATACAAAACATAGTTATTAACCATAAAAAGTATAGCGAAATTATGAAGAAAGTATTTAGGAAAATTCAGAAAGGAACAACAAAAATGATTGAACGTATCAAATCGTTGGGGGAAATGGAGACGAAGCAGAAATGTGTAGTTCAACGGTTCGAGATTATCATTCCCTCCACCCAATATATAGCCTCCGCAAGTTTTACTTGCGGATTTTTAGTTATCGCAGATTGGACAGAGGTTTCTTTGCTACTTCTTTGTCCGCCATCATGCTCACTGAAGAGTATATGGCTCTCGCCGCCCCGCCACTCAAAAGCGTGTAAAGTCCCGTCACCATCGTGAACATTTCTTCCAGCATATCAAAATAGATGCCCTCGTGTACGGCAATGTCCTTTTCCTTGCACTCGAAAGTCTTTTTGCTGAATGTCCTGCGGTAGAACCGCATATTGTAGAGGTCTGCCCCCGCATCATAGATGATGTCAAGGCGGTTGGCACTTGTCTTGTTCCGTGTAAGGCTCATCCGTAAGCCGTTGCCCATGTCGATGAAATCACGGCTGCCCGTCATGGCGGTAAATCTTCTTCCGCCTATCTGCTGTAATATCGTCTTGGCTATCATATCCGTTGTTTTTAGGGTTTTAAGTGTTGGCGGTGCGGACACCGCCAACTCGTTCAAAATTCTCGCATCTCGGCAATGGGTGTCTGCCGTTGCAGCCACTCTTTCACACATTCCATATTATACTCGCTCGTGATGACTGCCGTATGGCTGTCGGTGGCGGTGAAACGTGTGCTTTCGTAATCATCTATCCACCCTTTGAGGGTGTCCGTTCCCCACGCTTGGGCATCGTCAAAGATACCGTCCAATGTCGTGATAGGTTCGCTGAATTTGACTATCAGCGTTTGATAGGTCGTGTTCATCGGTTGCCCTCCTTTCCCTGCTTTGCGTTCAGCCACTTGTTCCTTGCGGTTCGGCACTCGTCCAATGTGGGTTTGACACAAGCGAACAGTTCTCCGTCCGTATGGCGGTAGTCGTACTGCACAAGTGTCCGCCTGCGTCTGCCGATACCCGATTGGAAACGCTCATATTTCTCCGTACCTGCTTCCGTACAGGTGCTTACTCCGTTGATGGTCATTCGTGTTGCCATAATGTTGCTTTTTATATGATTAAAAATGTACTGACAGAACTCTGTTCTTCATCACCATTTCGTTGCTCGTGTAGCGTTGATGCAGGTAGAAATGGTGTTAGCTACATGTGAGCCGAAGCCGTAAAGGAAAAACTTGTCAAGTTCGTGCTTCTCGGCAAACTCCTTCACACTTTTTCAATCCCCCTCACTCGTTGTGAGAGTGAGGAGGTTTACAAATTCAATGAACATCGTGGGGATTGCATCATCCCACACACAAATCATACTTTCAATTCTTACTTCCATATCAATGTTGTTTTAGGGTTTATGCTATGCCACTTTCATCCGCTCACGGATAAGGTTGGCGTTCTTGTTCACAATGTCTATGATACGTTCGTGGTATTCGGTGTCTTGGTTGTACTTGCCGTGGCACTGCACCACCTTGAGTGTCCGCAAATCCACCTCTACGGTTTCAATTATCTCACCGCCAATCCTTGCCGAGAGTATGAGGGTGTCGGCTTTCTTGTAGTATTCACTGCCGAACACGCAGATGTTCTGTGCCTTGCCCTCGCTGTAATACTCGTCTATGCTTTCAAGCACCTTGATGATTATTTCCTCGTCCGTGATTACCAAGCCGAAGAATTTGATTTGTTGGCGATGAAATCTTCCGCATCTTTTTCCCTTTGCAGTTGCCGCTGTTGCTCACGCTCACGCCTTTCAATCTCCCAGCGGCGGCGTTGCTCGGCTCGTTCCTTCTCGTGTATGGTTTCAATCTTTCGGGTTGCGTTGTCGTGCCGCCATGAAATCTTCGGGGCAGATGTTCTTCGGGTTGCGGAGGTCTTGACCGAGTTTGTTGAGCATACGCAGATAGTCGCACCACATGGAGAAGTTGTCTATCCGATACTTGTGACGCTTGGCAATCAGATATGATGTCCAGCATTCATCGGCAGTACGGGCATTGAAAAGAAAGTGTTTCATAACCTCAATCTCACCGCCTTCATAAGGGTTTCAATTCTGGGTCTGAAAGCAAGGCTTTGAAAAGACGCACGGGGAAATGCCGTGGAAATCGCCCTTGAAGCCATTGCGTCTGACTTGGGGTAATACCCTCATCTTTGATATGCACAGCTTCTTGCCACAACATCATCGTATAGGCTGTTGTGCGGTCTTATCTCCATCGCGCTGCACAATGCCCATACATCGCAGTAATAGAATGTGAAGCCACGGAGCAACGCCATGTCTGTAACCTTACCGTCGGGTGAAATCCAACGCTGCACAACCTCGTGGCAGTAGAAGTGCATCGGCTCGCCTTTCCTGCTCTCGCATCTGACCTGCATCACACGGATTACCTGATAGCCTTTGCAGGTGGTTATCACGCTGAAATACTGCGTTTCCTTGTAGATACGTTTGCGTGTGTCCTGCACTTTGAGTTTGGCATGGCATTGGGGGCAGGTGCAGCCTTCAAGGGTGTCGCACAGTGCGCTGTCGCTGTGCCACTCGTGACCGCAGTCGGAGCAGGTAATGTTCCCTTTCTTGGTGCGGTAGCCGATATGTTCAACGCAGTGGCGGTATGCCCATTCAATTTGTGTCGTTGATATGGGGCGGAGGTTGGCTGAAAGTCTTGCCACCTCTTTCTGTATCTTGGTCTTCGGTTTCATAAGCCTAAATCAAATAATGAGGGTTGGGGGTGGTTTCTTTTCTCGCTGACGGTCTGTTGCGGTTCTGCAACTTGCGGAGTTCCTCCTCTTGGTATCTGCGGACTGCATTCTGACGTGCCTCCGCCTTTTCCTCTTCTGTGAGTTCCACAACATGGTTCACCACCACTTGGCACGCCATAGGTTTGCCCACCTCTATCTCGTTTTCCTCATAGTAGTGGATGGCTTGCCCAAATATCTCCGTCCGTGAAGCCGCTGCAACCGCTTTTCTGCACATAGTTCAGAATGTGGGTCACGCACTCGTCTATGTTTTTGGCAGGGTTGCGGTACTTCTTCGCAAAGAGCGTATCTTCCTCAGCCCGCTGTTCCAGATACATTTGTATCGTTCTTTTGAAATGGTCTGTTCCTTTCATATCGCTGTCGTTTTTAGATTGTCTGTTTAAGTATCTCTCTCCAATAGGTCGGCTCTACCTCGCTAAGAAGGAAGTCCATGAAGTCCCTCCGTGCGTCCTTGTTCAGTTCGTGGTACAATCTTCGGAAAGTGCTAAAATTGCCGTTGATGTACGTTTCCACCATATACACGAAGATGTTGTCCACCTCGTAATATCTGCACTGCTGCGCTACCGTCTTGCTGTTTCTCTTTGCCATGTCGGTAAGGGTTAAAGGGTTAATAACCAAAGGATGAAGCCGAAGTAGGCAATGGTGGAAAGGATAGCCACGATTACACCTATCGCCACTCGGAACACTCCGTTTACAATCTCTCTGATGATGCCCCAAAGGATGCCGAACACCCCGAAGGCGGTGCGCATCATCAAGCCGCATATCGCCAACCCGATGTATTGCGCCACTTGTCTGAAATTTGCCGTTGCTGTCATATCTTCGCTGTTTTTGATTTTTTTGTTTTTTATGCGGATTCAAGAGCTGAGGGAGTTGAGTTTCAAACTATCTTATCTGCCTCTCGTTTATCCGACATTTTTTTTATGCGTCTTTCTGTCGCATCGGTCGTTTTCGTTTCGGGTGCTTGAAAAGGTAGGGATTAGGGAATACAAGGTTTTCCGGTCAAAATACTACCCGCAGGGCTGGAGATTTTTACCGAAAACAGGAGGCTTGACCTTGCTTTCCCGTCCTATCCCGGAATTACCTTTGCGCCCAGAACGAAAATGACTGACTGATGCGGCTCACTGAAAGGCGCAAAATGGAGGTAAACGAAAACAGAGGCAGATTGGGTAGAAAAAAACTTCAGGGGAAAATCCGTAAAAAAAAGAATCACCAAAAGGAAAAAGACATCACCGGAAGCGTGAAAAGGGCAAACCACAACAAAGGAAGTATGATTGTTTCCGATCCGACGGAACTTGTTCAGCCGGGTGGCAACAATCATTCTTCCCGGTTTGTCCGGCTGTGTGTGGGCGCCTGTTTCATTCATGGGGCAGGCTGACACACTCTGCATTCACTTTCCGCTTCCGGCAAAAGAGACAGCGAAAAAAGAAAAATCATTTGAAACCCCGTAAAAGCACCTCTTGGCATAGGCGCAAAAGAAAGAGGCACAGCATCATCAGTCTAAACATCGTTTAGGCGTGAGGCTGTGCCTTTTTCTCCGGCTATGCGGTAGTCGGCACACGTTTGCTCAAACCCGTTTTGGGCAATGGTGTTCCGACGGACAAAACCGCTTTTACGGAAAAATCTTATGAATGAGGGGATAAAAAAATCCGGGAGTTTATATCAAAATCTCGGATTAAATAGCTACTTTTGCATACGAAGAGTTCTTTGAAGGTTACGCAACGCGCAGAAGGATAATGCAGTAGATAACTAACTAAATCGTAACCTATTACTATCAAGAGTAATTAGCCTACGCTCATTTCCAATAAATTACACTCTTTTCGTAACTTCATAGAGCAAAGATACGAAAACTAACTTAAAATTCGGCCCGGTTTCGGAAAAAGGGCGGAAAAGAGGGTCGAAAGGAGAATCGTTGTTCTATAATGTTGATAAGTTCTCCATAACTTTGCCTTCTCGGGTCGGGAGAGGGATCGAAAAATGGATAATTTTGTCCATACACGTTAAAAATTCAATACTATGGCAGAGAATCAAAAATGGAGATAGATCTGGGCGAGGACGTAGCTCAGGGTAATTACATCAATCTGGCGATCATCGCGCATTCGGTTTCGGAATTTATCATCGACTTTGCGACGGTCCTTCCCGGTGTGCCGAAGGCCAAAGTCAAGAGTCGTGTGATCCTGACCCCGGAACATGCCAAGCGCCTGCTGCTCTCCCTGCAGGAGAACATTACCCGCTATGAAAGCAATGTGGGAAAAATCGAAATACCGGCTCCGCAGCGCCATTCTCCCGGCGATTTTCCGCTGGGCGGAGGTCCCAAGATCGGTGAGGCTTAAAGTCCGGTATTTCCGGTCGGCTGGTGCGGGACGGGCGGTTGTTTTGCCGAAGCCGTGAAACAAGAGAAGGCCGGCCGGGAAGAGGCGGACGAAGGCGCGACAGCTATGCCGCGAGAGTTTTTGCAGCCGGGTCGGCAGTGCCGGCCACGATTGAAAGCCGGAAGGAAATGTTTCCTTCCAGCTTTTAGGTGATGGCTTTCGCCAAAGGGATTTAGGGTTTATTCGAGCACTTCGGCGACGACGAAATTGCTGCCTCCGATGAAGATCATGTCCTCCTCCGAGGCCATCTCCCGCGCCCGGGCCAATGCCCCGCTCACCGTGTCGGCCACTTCGCCCCGAAGACCGTATGCAGCCGCTTTTCAGCCAGCTTGCCGGCCGGAAGCGCCCGTTCGTTGCCGGGCTGCGTGAAGATATAACGGGCCTCTTTGGGAAACAGAGGCAGTACGCTCGATAGGTCTTTGTCATTGACGAATCCCAGTACGCAGTAGAGGTCGCGGTGGGGGTTGCGGCCAACTGTTCCGCAACGTAGCGGATGCCGTGGGCGTTGTGTCCCGTGTCGCAGACCGTGAGGTTTGTCGCCGAGCTTCTGCCACCGGCCTTGCAGGGCCGTGCCCGAAGCGACGGTGCGCATGCCTTCCGTGAGCGCGCGCAGGCTGATCGTCAGCGGGGTTTCCTGGTGCAGCAGGTCGATGACGGCGATTGCCGTCAGTATGTTGTGTACCTGGTAATTGCCCGTAAGGTCCAGTTCCAGGTTGAAAACTTTGTTGTCGCGGTGGCGCTGGATGCTGAATTTCTGGAAATCCCCTTCCGTCGAATGGTTGATGCACGCGAAATCGTTTTCGGCATAGACGATTTTGGACATCATGGCCGTTGCCGCCTGGTCGAAGACGTGGTTGTATTCGTCGCTCTTCTCGCCGATCACGACCGGGATGCTTTTTTTGATGATTCCCGCTTTCTCGGCTGCGATTTTGGGAAGCGTGTCGCCCAGCAGGGCCATGTGGTCGAGTCCGATGTTGGTGATGACGCTCACGATCGGGATGATGAGGTTGGTGGCGTCCAACCGTCCGCCCAGTCCCGTTTCGATGACGGCGACCTCGACGTCGCTCTGGTCAAAGTAGTCGAAGGCGAGGGCCGTGGACATCTCGAAGAACGAGAGTCCGAGCTCCTTCATGCAGTCGTAGTGTTTGTCCACGAAGTTCACGACTTTCTGCTTGGGGATCATCTCTCCGTCCACGAGGATCCGTTCGCGGAAATCGCGCAGGTGAGGCGAGGTGTAGAGCCCCGTGCGGTAGCCCGCCTGTTGGAGTACCGAGGCGAGCATGTGCGACACGGAGCCTTTGCCGTTGGTGCCGGCCACGTGGATCGTGAAATAGTTGCGCTGGGGATTGCCCAGGTGCTTGCAGAATGCGGTGATGCGTTCCAGTCCGGGTTTATAGGCTTCGGGCCCCTTCTCCTGGTACGAAACGAGCGATGAAAATAGGAATTCGAGCGTTTGGTTGTAATTCATAATGCAAAAGTTCCGGCCCCCTCCGGATTTATGCGGGTCTTGTTAGCGGTCGTATGTCTGTTCCGGTTACTTCACCAGATGGTTTTTCTTCTTGATTCGATAGGCGATGTAATAGAGGATGCAGAGTCCCATGAGGAGCTCGAAATTCGTCCCAGGTAGTCGCCGTATCGGGTGTAAAAGTCAGTTCGCTGTTGAGTTCGACCTCTCCGGTGAGGATGCCGCGACGGTCCCAGCCCAGCTTTTGCTGCACGTCCCCGCGCGTGTCGATGAATCCCGAAGTGCCGGTGTTGGCGCTGAGGGCGATGGCCCGGCGGTGTTCGACGGCCCGCAGGCGGGCGATCGAGAAGAGGTGTTTGTGACCGGGTGTGTCGCCCCACCAGCCGTCGTTCGACGAGATCAGCAGGGCTCTGGCTCCCTCGCGTACGAATCCGCCGTAGAAGTTGCCGTAGAGCCCTTCGTAGCAGATCGGGGTTCCCACGCTCACGCGGTTATGAACGAATGCCGGACCCGGTTCCCCACGCCGAGTTGCCCCACCGTGCCGCCCAGGTCGATCACCAGGAATTTGAGGGCCTTGAAGATCCAGGTCGGCGTGCTTTCGACGCCGATTACCAGCCGGCCCTTGTGGTGGATCGGGAGGCAGGCGGTCGTGTCGATGCCGAGCGTCGAGTTGAATTTGTCGTAAAAGCTCCCCGTTCGTTTTGACGGGCGGTTTCCGTCTGTTCCTCCGGCGGATAATAGACGATGGTTTCGGCTCCTGTGACGATCATCGCACCGGAAGATTTTTCGCGCAGGATCTCTCTTATTTTCGTAACGACCGGAGCCTGCGGCAGATAGCGCTCGTCGTAGGCGTAGGGCCAGACCGTTTCGGGCAGTACGATGAAGTCGGAGCCTGCGGGAGCCTCTTCGATCATCGAGCAGCAGCCTTTCCTGCATCTGCTCCGTTCCCGCAGCGAATTTGTCGTAACAGTCGATGTTGGGCTGCACTACGGATACCGTGACCGAGCCTTCGTCAGGTGCTTCGTAACTCCAGAAAATGCCCAGCGAAACGAGAATCGGAAGGAGTACGACCGCTCCGGCCCAGGTCCAGGCTTTGCGTCGCGCCGACGGCGCCAGGCCTCGTAAAGCAGGATATTCGAGAGAAGCACCCAGAGCGTACCGCCGAAGATGCCCGTGTATTCGTACCATTGCACGGCCCACACTTCGTGCGAGAATCCGTTGCCCAGCAGCAGCCAGGGCCAGGAGAAGTCGCCGGTCGTGTACCAGTACTCCGTGGCGATCCAGCCTGAAACGAGCAGCGTGTAGGCCAATGCCTTCGGTCCCTTTTCGAAACCGTATGGAAGAGCATGAAGGCGACCATGTTCAGGAAAGACGAGGCGATCGTCGCGGCGAAAGGGCCTACGGGAGTGGCCAGCCAGATCCACCAGATCGTAGAAACATTCCAGAGTACGAAGGTGAGGAGCGCCCAGCCGAAAACTTTCCACCACGAGCGGCGGGAAGCGTCGTACGAATCGCTGATCAGAGCAGCGGCACCAATCCGAACAGGAGGGTGAATCCCGTTCCTCCGAGCCATCCCGGCGAGAGCAGGAGGGTCGAGCAAAGTACCGCAGCGAATTTGCGCCCCATAGAAGTCATTAATTTCTGGCGACAAAAGTAACGAAAGCCCTGCATATTTCAAAAATATAGAATATGAATTCCTTCTTTGCGGAATATGCCGCTGATTCTCGAAACCCCGACGAATCGCGTTGGGCGGAGAGATCGCGGAATTAAAACGGTTTTCGGAAGAATAGTCGAACGGTTGCGATTCGCTTCCCGCCGAAACAACCGTTTCGGCGGGAATTTTGTGCGGATTTCCATTCGCAAGTTTGTAAATCGGAAGCGTATTCAGTATCTTTGGATAGGAGTGTGAGTGTTTCCCGTTCCTTCGAACTTATAAATCCGCCTGCCATAAATATTTTAGCGGTCTTTTTACGGTATTTTCCGGCATTCGAAGAGGGGGAGGCGTTCCGGAACAGTATTCCGTCTGCGCGGGAGATTCAGGAAATAGCTTTCGGGTCGAAAAACAGCCGGGAAGCGGGTGGCTGGATCATTCAATATGCGGGGCGTCACGGTTACGACGCAGAAACGATCGATCGTTTTGGAGGGTGTACAGTATGGTTGCTAACGAGGATTCTTACTAAACTAATAATTAAAAAAGTTCCGATAATGAAACGATTGTTTTTTCTGATAGCGATAGCTTTTGATGGCTGGTTGCAGTGACAAGGATGATGAAAATGTTGATATGGCGAGTGTCGGACATTATGTTTGGCAAAACGAAAGCGATCACCGCATAACATTGACCGTAATAGGCAGATTTGAAAATGAAGTTTTGCTCCCGAAAGAGCGTATTTCGAAAACGATGATCGGATTTATTTTTCCGCCATCACCACGTTCTTATACAATAGAGGGGATGAAAATTTCTTTCGATGACGGGTCTTATGGCGGTGTTTTCTCCATCCCGACGGAGTATCCGACTGCGCCGTACAATCCGTGTGACGAGTATAATTATGAGATGGGAGAGGAATATAAGGAGAGCGGAATGCTTCAGCGACAATGGACTTATACGTTTACTAACGCCGACTACGATGCGGCCGTAGCTCGCGGGCCGATGACGGAGCAGTAGCGTTTTGCTGAAACAGCGAAATCCTTCGAGTCGAAATCCCCGGCACAGATTCGCTGTGCCGGGGATTTCTATCCGGGAATTTGACCGAAGCTTTTTCGCGTGGAATGTGCAGAAGTCGGATTGCATGTCCGAACCCGTGCGTTCGGCCGTTGCCGCCGAACGGGAATATTCCGATCGTAAGATTGTTTTCGATTACTGTTCCGGCCCTGCATGGCCGCCCGTTTGCCGTACCGTGTCGGGTTTGGCCGCAGTGAGCGAATCGGGCCGCAGAGTTTCCGGCGCCGGTTTTGCCCCGTTTTTCGGGTGCGGGCATTTCGGTTGCAGCCGGTCCGATCATCGAAGTATAGGTGTTGTGGCGGATGGCGGCGATGGCCAGGATCAGTCCGATGATTCGTTTAGTCATGGTCGTTTTGGGTTTTAAGCACTTCGACCGCCCGCAGCATGACGGGGTCGATCGGGTAGATATTCACGTAAAATCCCGCTTCGTTCAGGGGGGTGTTCCGTCCGATGTAGGCCCGTAACTGGGCTTCGATCAGCTTGCGCGAGCGGGCGATGTCCTTGTAGTCGGGCTGTACGCCGTTGCGGGCTGCGTATCGGATGAAGTCGTTCATCAGCTCCTTGTCGGCATCGAGCAGGGCCTGGAGTTCCGGAATGGTCTTCACGGCGTTCAGGGCGTCGCGGTGACGGTCGGCGTATTCGAGCGTATAGCGGAAGAGGATGTTGCGTCCCGACACCTCGAGGAAATAGCGGGTTACGTCGGTCGTATCGACCGGCACGAACAGGTCGGGCATGATGCCTCCTCCGCCGTAAACCACTTTGCCGCCGGGCGTTACCTTGCGCAGAGAATCGTTGAAGTGAATGCTGTCTGCCGAGAAAAACTCGTTGTGCCGGTAACGGTTCCAAAGATCTTCTTCATACCCCAGCGCATCGCCGTTGGTGTAGGGTTTTTGGATCGAGCGACCTGTGGGAGTATAGTAGCGTGCGACGGTGAGCCGCAGGGCCGAACCGTCGGGATAGGGTATCTGCCGCTGTACGAGTCCTTTGCCGAACGAGCGGCGTCCGATGATCGTACCCCGGTCGTTGTCTTGCAGCGCTCCGGCCAGAATTTCGCTGGAGGAGGCGCTGAATTCGTCGATCAGCACCGCCAGGGGCAGCTCTTGGATCGTGCCGTTTCCGTCGCTCATTTCATCCGTGCGGTTGTGGTTTCGGTCTTCGGTATAGACGATCAGCTTGTCGGCCGGCAGGAATTCGTTGGCGATGCGGATTGCCTGGTCGAGGAAACCGCCGGGATTGCCCCGCAGGTCGAAGATCAATCGCTTCATACCTTGTGCCTTGAGGTTGTTCAAGGCGGTGATGAGCTCGTTGTGCGAGGTGATGGCGAACTGGGAGAGTTTGATGTAGCCGATGCTGTCGGGCAGCATGAAGGCCGCTTCGAGGCTTTTGATCGGAATGGCGCCGCGCGTCACTTCGACCTCGACTGGTTCTGCGATTCCCTGCCGTTCGAGCGATAACTTGACCTGTGTGCCGCGTTTGCCCCGTAGCCGTTTGACAATTTCGTTGTTGGGTATCTTCTGTCCTGCCACCAGCGAATCGTTGATCCGGATAATGCGGTCGCCGGCCTTCACTCCGGCCTTGTCGCTCGGCCCCGAAGGGATGACATTGAGTACGATGACCGTGTCGGGCGCCATGTTGAAGACCACGCCGATGCCGTCGAACTCACCCTGCAACGGCTCGTTCACCGCCTCCATTTCCGATTTGGGGATATAGACCGAGTGGGGTCGAGTTCCTCCATCAGCAGGGGAATCACTTGCTCGGAGAGCGAATCCATCGACACCGAATCGACGTATTCCGTTTCGATCAGCGAGAGCGTATAGGCCAGTTTGTTGGTCGGATGGGTCAGTTGTTCGACCAGGTTCCGCAGTTGGGCTTCGGGAGTGTTGCGACCCAGATAGCGGCCTAACAGCAGCCCCAGCACAACGGCTGCGGCGAGCAGGATCGGGAGCAGGATCGCAAGACGGGAGTTTCGGTACATCGTGTTTTCGTCGGTTTTATGGGGCGTTCGTGACGATCGCCGCCGCTTATTTGTTCTTGAACGTATAGGTCAGTCCTACGCTCAACAGCAACTGGGTCTGGATGTCGTAGTTTTGCGCCCGGTTGTAGTAGAGCTGGAAATTGAACGTCGTGGAAAGGTATTTTGTTGCCTTGATGTCGATGGTATTTTCCCAGCGTACCGTCGGATGGATTTGCAGCATCGGTTTATCGCCGATTCCTGTGCATCATCCCAGGCCTGGAGAGCTTTTCGGAGGCGCTGACGCTGGTATATCTGTTTTCATGTTCAAATTCGACATCCAGCCCATGAAGGAGAAGAGCGTGGTGCGGTAGCGGAAAATGCCCTTTGCCGAACGTCCGGTCGAAGTCGATCTGGATTGAGGAACCGCCCTCGTATTTCGAGGTTTTGTTCGCATTCGAAAGGCCGTAAGCCTGCCAGCCCGGTTTGTCGTCCCATCTGTTGCTGCGGACCTTGGCGCTTTGACGAATACGGCGCTCAGGGCGATCGGCGAGAGGTTGATCTTGATCGGAAAACGCTCGAGGGGACAGGTGTAGGTGAACCCGCCCGATATGTCGAGGTAACCCGGCGACATAAAGGTACTTTTCCGATCGTCGGCCGTCTGCTGCGAGCGCGACACGTAACCGTTGGCGAACTGGCTGCGGAATTTGATGATCGAGCCGACCTGCCAACTCTTGTTGATGATGTAGGCGGGATTGGTCGAAATCTGAAATTCGTCCTGGTTCTTGTACCAGGTGGCCTCGCTGGTCGTAGAGCCTCCGTCGCCGGCGACTTCGATATTCATCCGGTTGTAGCCGAACTTGGCATCGAACTTGGTTTCGATGGTAAAGCGCTGTTTGGTAAAGGTGTGATGCAGGAAAAGCGTGGCGGCCAGACCGATCGAGTTATCGCCGCCCGAAGTTTCGATCCACGAATCGCTGTACGAGGCTACCGATCCGAGTATGCCGCCGCCGAATTCGAGGGTATTGCGCTCCTTGCGGATCGCGGCACGCTCGGCACGGTAGCGGGCGCGGCTGAAATAACTCTGTGCATCGACCGTCGTGGGCGGACTTCGTTTTTGAGGATTCTTTCCGAGGGGTCGGTCTTGACTTCGTCGATCGTGATCTGTGCAGACACGGGATTGCTTATCGCCAGGGCGCAGAGGAGGGTTGAAAGCAGGTAAAATTGTTTCATAAGCAACTAATTGATACAACAAATTTAGGATTTCTCTACAAAAATCGCTACATTTGTTAGCAAAACGATAAATAATAAGATAAAGCGAACAGTATGAAATATTTCGAGCACACGTAAGTGCTGCGGGCGGTCCTGAAAACGCCCCTTTGAATGCACATAAAATAGGAGCTACGGGCTTCGCCCTTTTTACCAAAAACCAGCGTCAGTGGAGCGCACCGCCCTGACGCCGGCCCAGATCGCGGCTTTCGGAGAGAATTGCCGGGCCGGGGTTACGCGCCCCGGAGCATCCTGCCGCACGACAGTTACCTGATCAACCTGGGACATCCCGAGCGCGAAGGGCTCGAGAAGTCCCGGACGGCCTTCATCGACGAAATGAGCCGCTGCCAGGCCCTCGGCCTCGATCGTCTTAATTTCCATCCGGGCAGCCACCTGAACCGAATTTCGACGGAGGAGTGCCTGGACCGCATCGCCGAGTCGATCAATATCGCCCTCGACCGCACGCAGGGCGTCACGGCCGTCATCGAGAACACGGCCGGACAAGGTTCCAACCTGGGATTCAGGTTCGAACACCTGGCGTATATCATCGACAAGGTCGAGGACAAGTCGCGCGTGGGTATCTGCATTGATACCTGTCATGCGTTTACGGCCGGATACGACCTGCGTACCGCTGCGGCTTGCGATGCGACATTCTCCGAGCTGGATCGGATCGTCGGACTGAAATACCTGCGGGGATGCACCTGAACGATACGTTGAAGACGCTCGGCAGCCATGTCGATCGTCATGCTCCGCTGGGCGAGGTGTGTTGGGGATCGAGTGTTTCCGGTACATCGCCCGCGACTCCCGCTTCGACGACATGCCGCTGATTCTCGAAACCCCGACGAATCGCGTTGGGCGGAGGAGATCGCGGAATTAAAACGGTTTTCGGAAGAATAGTCGAACGGTTGCGATTCGCTTTCCGCCGAAACGGCTGTTTCGGCGGAAATTTTTGTGCGAATTTCCATCCGTAAGTTTGTAAATCAGAAGCGTATTCAGTATCTTTGGATAGGAGTGTGAGTGTTTCCCGTTCCTTCGAACTTATAAATCCGCCTGCCATAAATATTTTAGCGGTCTTTTTACGGTATTTCCCGGCATTCGAAGAGGGGGAGGCGTTCCGGAGTTGTATTCCGTCTGTGCGGGAGATTCAGGAAATAGCTTTCGGGTCGAAAACAGCCGGGAAGCGGGTGGCTGGATCATTCAATATGCGGGGCGTCACGGTTACAACGCAGAAACGATCAATCGTTTTTGGAATATATACACTATGATCGATAACGAAGATACTTATTAAAAACGAGGCCATATTATGAAAAAGCGACTGTTATTATTTGCGATCCTGTTTTTCGGGTTGTGTGGTTGTGATAAGGACAACGGAGAGGATGTGGATCCGCCCGGAATCGGCCACTTTGTCTGGGTGAATGCCAGCGATCATCGGATTACGATGACTGTGAACGGTCAGTTCGAAGATGAGATCATGTTGCCCGGAGAGCGTATTTCGAAAACGATGATCGGATTTATTGCTCTTCCACCATCACCTGATTTGTATGTAATGCATGGGATTGAAATTGTATTTGACGACGGCCTTACGGCGGTGTTTTCACAAGACCGAAGGAGTATCCGGCGGCTCCTTACAATCCGTGTAATGAGAAGGAGTATGTATGGGAGGATATGCCGGTGGAAAACGATTTGTCCCATTGGGTTTGGACCTACACTTTCACCAATGCCGACTACGATGCGGCCGTAGCTCGCGGGCCGATGACGGAGCAGTAGCGTTTTGCTGAAACAGCGAAATCCTTCGAGTCGAAATCCCCGGCGCAGATTCGCTGCGCCGGGGATTTCTGTTGAATATTGCTTGTTTCGTTGGAGCGCTGCCGATAATTCGCCGTCAGATTCGGTCGAGGCATTCGCGGATCAGGCGGGCGCTGTCGCGCACTTCCTCCTCGGTGATCGTGAGCGGCGGCGAGATGCGGAACGCCGTATCGCAGTAGAGGAACCAGTCGCTCAGGATGCCCGCCTCCTTGAAGAGCTCCATCATACGGAACATCTTGGCCGACGAGCCCAGTTCGACGGCCAGCAGCAGGCCGCTGCGCCGGATTTCCACGACCTGCGGATGATCCGCCAGCAGCGATTCGTAGAGGACGCCTCTGCCTTCGACGTGTTCCACCGTGCCGGTTTCCAACAGATATTCGAGGGCCGCCAGTCCCGTTGCGCAGCAGACCGGATGTCCGCCGAAGGTGGTGATGTGCCCCAGGGTAGGGGCGGTTTGCAGCGTGTCCATGATCTCTTTGCGCGATACGAAGGCTCCGAGAGGCATCCCGCCGCCGAAGGCTTTGGCCAGGCAGACGATGTCGGTTGTGACGCCGTACTTGCACATGGCGAACATTTCGCCCGTGCGTCCCATCCCGGTTTGAATTTCGTCGAAGACGAGCAGCGCACCCACCTCGTCGCAACGTCGCCGCAGGGCTTCGAGCCATCCGGGAACCGGGGGCCGTACGCCCGCTTCGCCCTGCACGGGTTCGACCACGACGCAGGCCGTGCGGCGGGTGATGAGTCGCAATTGGTCGAAATCGTTGAAGTCGATCGCCCGCACATCGGGCAGCAGAGGCCGGAACGCGCCCTTCCACTCCTCGCCTTCGGGCTCACCCATCAGGCTCATGGCTCCCTGCGTCGAACCGTGATAGGCCCGGCGCATCGAGACCAGCTCCGTGCGGTGGGTGTATCGCTTGGCGAGCTTCAGGGCCCCTTCGATCGCTTCGGCGCCCGAATTGACGAAATAGACGCTCGAAAGTTCTCCCGGCAGCAGCTCGGCGATGCGTGCGGCGTACCGCACCTGCGGCCGCTCGATCATCTCGCCATAGACCATGATGTGCATGTAGTCGGCCGCCTGCCGCTGCACGGCTTCCACCACGCGGGGATTGGCATGGCCGACGTTGCTGACCGAAACCCCCGCCACCAGATCGTAGTAGCGTTTGCCTTCGGGTGTATAAAAACGCCTTCTGCCCGCGCCACCTCGATCATCATGGGTTCGGGCGAGGTTTGGCCGACGTGGGCCAGGAACTGTTTGCGTAGTATCGTATTCATCGTTTTCCTTATTCTTCGGGATATTTGCGTCGGAGAATCGCTTCGGCGTCCCGCACCGAGGCGAAGGTCCAGCGATAGAGGATTTCGGCCCGTTTTCCGGCAGTCAGACGCCAGTCGGGAACCGTTTCCCGCATCCGGGACGGAGCATGTAGATCAGAATGGCCGCCGAAGCCGATACATTGAGGCTCTCGACCATGCCGCACATCGGGATACGGAGAAATTCGTCAGCCGCAGCGACGATCTCGTCCGAGATGCCGGCGTGCTCGGTGCCGAAGACCAGCACGAAGGGGGAAGCCGCGACATCGAACGTTTCGGGAGTCTTGTCTTCGCGGTGAGGCGTGGTCGCCACGATGCGATAACCCCGCCCTTTCAGGTCGGCGATCGCCTCGGCCGTAGTGCGGTGGCGGTGCAGGTCGATCCATTTGTCCGTGCCCGCACGATATTGACGTTGGGGTTGAACTTGCAGCGGGTTTCGATCGTATGTATATCCTGCACGCCGAAGGCTTCGCAGTGGCGCACCAGCGCACTGGCGTTCTGGGCATGGTAGGTGTTCTCGGTGAGGATCGTCATGTAGCGCGTGCGGCTGTCGAGGGTGCGTTGCAACACCTGCCGCCGCTCTTCGGACATGAATTCCGAGAGGTAAGCCGTACGTTCCGCGTACCAGTCGAGGGTTTATTTGCGGTATTTGTCATCGTCGTCGAGCATTTTCAGGTAACTTTCGTAGCGCTGCCAAGATATTTCGCCGCGTTCTACGGCTTCGCGCACGGCGCAGCCCGGTTCGTGGACATGGGTGCAATTGTAGAAGCGGCATTGGGGGGCCAGGCGCATCATCTCGGGAAGTAGTGCCACAGCTCGGCATCGGCGATGTCGATCAGTCCGAAGCCCTTGATGCCGGGCGTGTCGATCAGGTAGCCGCCCGACGAAAGGGGTACGTCGAGAAGGTCGTGGTGTGGCGCCCTTTGTGATGGCTTTCGGAGATGTCGCCCGTGCGGATGTCCAGCCCCGGCTCGACGGTTCCGGCCAGGGTCGATTTTCCCACTCGGAGTTGCCGGCCAGCAGCGTGGTGTGTCCCTTCAGTAATTCCCGCACGGCTTCGATACCCGTGCCGTCGAGCGCCGAGACTTCGAGTACGGAGTACCCGGCGCTTTCATAGGTGGCTTTGAATGCGGCTACGGCTTCGGGATCCTGTGCCGCCAGGTCGGCTTTGGCCAGCAGAATCGTGACGGGTACGCGGTAGGCCTCGCAGGTTACCAGGAAGCGGTCGATGAACTCCGGAGCCGTCACGGGAGAGAACAGCGTCACGACCAGCAGCGCTCGGTCGAGGTTGGCGGCGATGATGTGCGACTCTTTGGAGAGGTTCGAGGCCCTGCGAATGATGTAGTTGCGGCGCGGCACTACTTCGCAGATGACTCCGGCGTCCTCTTCGTCCCGTTCGCAGACGACCCGGTCGCCCACGACTACGGGGTTGGTCGAACGTACGCCTTTCAGACGCAGGCGTCCCCGGATACGGCACTTAACCGTTTCCCCGGCGTTCGTGCGGACGTCGTACCAGCTGCCCGTCGTGCGGATTACCGTTCCGGTGAATTGTCGCTCCATAATTCTTGTTCATCGATTGATACCTGCTCTTTGGCCCATTCGAGCAGCGGGAAGAGCGAATCCGCCAGACGGATCATCGGACGGTAGCATACCGACCGGTCGAGCGTCTTTTCCTCGGCCAGCGTATGGTCCTTGTTCAGAGATTCGAACGCCGAGAAGAGCAGCCCCAGGATCAGCAGCGTCTTGGCTGCGGATACCGCGACACCCAGCAGATGGTCCGGGATGCCGAAGCCTGCGAAATGAAACACCTTGCGCAACAGCCGTCCCACGATCGCCACCGCGATCAGTACGACCACGAAGACCGCCAGGAAACCGCCTGCCGTCGCGAACTCTTCGTCCAGATGCAGCAATGCGCCCGCTTCGGTACCGAAGCGGATGCCGAGCCATGCCCCCAGGACGATGCCTGCGAGCGAGCAGAGTTGCAGAATGAGCCCCTGCCGCCAGCCGTTGAATACGGCCCACAGCATCAGGAGTCCGACGATCAGGTCTATTACGCTCATTTGGCTTGTGTCGTTTCGTTTATGCCGGTCGCATGCCTTCGCCGATATTACCTTTGTCCGGTGAAGGGTCCGGTATTCTTTTCGGAAGTACTTTGATCCGTTTTCAGACAACTTTCGCAAGTCGGTCCGAGCCGCGTTTTCTTCTACAAAGATAGTGAAAGCCGGGAGAAAACGGGAACTTGTTCCGGTTTTCCGAGGCGCATCCTATTTTCTGCAAAGATAGCGAAAGGTGAGAGCAGTGCCAAAACTTAATTTCCGGTTTTTCTGTTTCTGCGGGACCGGGATTGCAAGTGTTCCCGTTATCCGCTCCAACCGTCGGTTTTCGGTCCTTGTTCGAACGGTATTTTCCGTAAAGATACGGACAAAATGCGTATAATCGAAAATACCGATTTTTGATAGAGCGTCGGACTTGTAAAGATATGTATTTGGTGAAAGATTTTAAGAAACAGCGCCGCTCGGTTCTCCTCTGGTGGTTGGCTGTGTTGGATCGGTTCTAAATATAATAAATATAGGTATTTATTCGCTTTAACGGATAATGTCACGAAGATTGACGTTCAGTGCATTGCATATGATACACATGGTCTTTACCGTGAGGTTGGTGCGTCCGGATTCGATGCGGCTCATATTGATCTTTCCATGTCGCAGCGGTATGCGAGTTCTTGTACAGTCATTTGTTTTCTTTCCTTAACTCTCTGATTTTATTCGAGATAAATTTTATCTCTTCCTGGTAGCTGATTGTCATTTTAACTTTTTCAATGAAAATTTTGTCGTACAAATATTTATATATATATTTGCACCGTGCGTATCATATATGATACGTTTTCGGAGAGTTAATACGCTCATAATAAAATATATATAGTATATGAACTCATTTCAAAACACTTATCAATTATGAAAAAACATTATTTGTGAAGTTTCTGTTCTTACTTCTGTGCGGGAGCGTGCTGACTACCGCAGGTTGTAAGGATTACGATGACGACATCGACGCCTTGCGTAATGATGTCGAAGATCTGAAGGGGACGGTTGTCGAACTCAACGGTTTCGAGAATCGTATTGCGGCGTTGGAGCAGACCCAGGCCGCTTTCGAAGCGATCGATTTTTTTTGCGAAAAGGGCGATATTTCTTCGTTGCAAACCCAGATCGAAGGATGTGTCAAAGACAGCGATCTGGCTGCGAAGGTCGTCGCAGCGATCGAATCTTCACTCGCCGACGGGCCTTGCAGGAGAGCCTGAACAGTCTGAAATCGGGTATTCTGGAGGAAATAGCGGGTATTTATGCTACCCAGGAACTTTGGAGAGCGTTCAGGAAACGCTGGAAAATATGATTGAGCTCAAAAAGGATGCCGCAGGTTTTTCGTTTTTTTTTTACGCAGCTCATCGAATCTTACCTGTCGGACAACGGTTTCGAGGCTGCCGGTGGAGAGCTGACCGACAGTCAGGTGAGCCAGATCGAAACCGCCGCCTCGCAGTGGATCGCCGATGCTATCAAGGCCGAACTCGAAACGGCCGGCAGCTCGATCAATAAATGGCTGGGCGATGAACTGGCAGTTTATATGGACCAGATGACATTGGGCGACAACCTGTTGGGGCAGGTTTCCACGCAGGCGATCGCATCGGTTATGGAGGAACTGGACAAGGAGGCCAGTGCGCTGACTGAAAAGATCCAGGGACTGATCCGGGAAAACAACGGTTCGCTCGTGATTTCCAAAGACCAGCTCGACCAGGAATTTCAGAATTATCTGGCGACGTTGGAGGCCAATGTCGGTTTGCTCGGTAGTCGTATCCAGTCGATCGTTTACCTGCCGGATTATGTGGACGGTCTGATCTATTTCGGCAACGGGGAGCAGTATATCGTGTTGTCCCGTGAGAACGAAGTTACGCACGAAACCGAGTACCGGAATCTTTATTTGCGTCCCAGTGCGGAAGGCGAGCAGATCGCGACTCTGCGATTCCGTATGACGCCGGCCCGTGCTGTGAAAAATATGCCAATACGGAGGCCATGTCGCTCATAACCGAAGAGGTCGGAACGCGTGCGGCGGCCGGTTTTACGATCGAAGAGATCAAGGACATCGATGAAACGACCGGTGAATTTACGGTTGTCGCTACGACGGATTACGATTATGTTTCCGCAGAAAAGGCCGGCAAGACGCAAATGGTCGCCCTCCATGTCGATGGTTCGGCATTGAGCGAAGGCGAATCGAACGATTTCGAAACGGACTTCACGTCGGCTTTTATCGGAACCGCCTATGCCAAAGCGGGTATTCAGATCCCTGCGACGAATTTCGTGTTGGCCCGGGCCGATGCCGAGAATGAGGGCGAATACGTCGAATATACCGACGAGGTGACTACCGAAGTAAAATATACGGACAAAGAGGCTCATGGCGTGTTGGCCGGATATACGGTCATGTATAAGGACGGTGAAACGATCCTGCCGCTCGCAGAGGCTGCCGAAGCTAATAATTGGACCGTGGATCTGGCGGCACTGGTATCGGCGTCGGCGGAATTTACCTTCAGTGATTCGTGTAGCGAGGAGCTGTATGCCGTCGATGGAAAGGCGCTTACATTCGCTGTTGCCGAGTCGGAAACTGCGTTGATCGGACAGACAGTAACCGCTGCTGCGACTTATGTATTGCTCGACGAAGAGGGATTTTCGCTCGAAGTGAAAGCCGGTGCCGTGAATAAATTCTCCATCGCACCCGACGGTGTCGAACTTTCCACGCCGAAATCCGAAGTGATGTGGACGTATGCTGCCGCTACCTCCGACGATACGTATGAGGCGAAGGGACTTGTGCTGACTCCGGATAAGGGTATGCTTTCTGCCGTTCAGTATAATGCGCTCAAGGATAATGAGAATCTGGTTGTCGAACTTTACCGGGGTACGGAGCTTGGATCGGAGATCGTCCCGTCGATCGAATTGCCGGCTACTCCGACCTACGTTACGGACGTGCAAACGGTCGATTTGAAATTGGTCGGCGATCTGGCACAGAGTGCTGAATATGTCGTAAAAGCCGTTTATACCAATGACGACAAGACCGTCGTAACGATTACGATCCCCGTATCCGTAACGGGTATTCCTGAAATTCCGATGCTGGAGCAAACGCTCGAATTGCCGTATAATGCGGCATCCTCGACGGGCCATCACGTCGCCGTCGAAGAATTCCGTGCGCTCCTTTGGGAGAGTCTGGATCAGACGGCCCGGGCGCAATTCGGAGAGGAAACGTTCATGCAGCTCTCCTGGACGAGCGACATGGCGAAGGATGAAGCCGGCAACTATGCGACGGTCGGAGCGAGCGGTAAGAACATCAACTTTGTCTTCGGTAAAGCTGCGGCTCTGAATGTTTCCTACACCGTGAAGAATCTCTTTACGACTGCCGATCCCGTACTTACGTTCGAAGCTGTCCTGCACGTGACTGTTACGGCTCCCGAAATCGAGTTGCTGCGCAGATCGTCGCTTTCGGACGACGATCGTGCCCAGGCCGTAATGAAGATCGAAGGCAGCACGCTGCAAATCGATGCATTCGACCTGTCGAAAACCTGGTACATCGCAAAGATGCTCCGGCAGAAGCAAAGGTCGTTTATGCGACCCAGGCAGAAGGCCGTTATCACGGATGCGACGCTCGATTGGGGTACCTGCGACGAATTGTCGATCGTGGTTACCGCCCAGGTGATGTATGGTGGCAAGGCGTTGGGCGAGCCGAAGACCTTTACCGTATCGATCGCTGATCCGATCGCTGACGCGACGATTGCGGTCGAAACCGGAAAACTCGTCGCCAAAGTCGATGAAGATGTAACGCTGGATGTCGCTACGTTGCTTACATTGAAGGCGGTCAATGATGTGAATGTATTCGATGGTTCGACAAATGCGCAGAATACCAATACGGCGGTAGCCGCAACCATCGAATATGGCGAGGCGGTGGTTTCCATCCCCGACGGCCGTGAAGTTCGATGCGGAGAGTCATGTTCTTACGGTAGTCGAAGGCGGTGATCTGGAACTGATGAAGGAGATTACCGTAACGATTCCGGTGAAATATGTCTATACGTTCGGCGAACGTACGGCGCAGATCGTTGTGAATGTGACGAAATAACCGCATAGTGGACGGCGATTGTTTCAGGTTTCTTCCTGCGGGGAAGGAGCGGAAGAAGATAACCGGAAAATCGCCGGGTGAAAAGGCTCCGAATCTTTATTGAATGGCGGGACCGGCTCTATTCAGAGCCGGTCCCTTTTTGATATGTTTTTATATGACGGCAATACGAGTGTAGGCGACACTGCGGCGAAGACTGTGGGTATGCGGCGGTCGGATACGAAAATCGTGAATTTTCCGGTATATTCGGGCGTATAACCTGCCGATCGGGTTATGCACTGTCGGCTGATGTTGAGTATATTCTGCGCCTCGTGCGAAGTATTCTCTGTTTTTCTGCCGCTTGGAAATTCCGGATACTGATTTTCGGTTGCGTTTATCCGAAGAACAATCCCCTCCGCAAGAGGGGATTGACGTATCGAGTTGTATGCTTCGGAAGCGTACGGTCCGGAAAAGGTCCGGATTTTAACGGGCAGATGCCTTTTATTCCCGCTCTTTTTTCCGCAGTTCGGCGAAACAGTGGCGACAGATCGGTTCGTAGGAGTCCTGCGCACCGAGCATCACCTGTTTCTCGTCGCTGGTCAGGCGGTGCGAATGGTGCGCCAGGTTGCCGCACCGTACGCAGATGGCGTGTACTTTGGTTACGTACTCCGCCGTAGCCATCAGCGCCGGCATCGGTCCGAAGGGCTTGCCCGTGAAGTCCATGTCGAGGCCCGCCACGATTACCCGCACCCCGCTGTCGGCCAGTTGCCGGCAGACCTCCACTAGTCCCTGGTCGAAGAACTGCGCCTCGTCGATGCCCACGACATCGACGTCCGAGGTCATCAGCAGGATGTTCTGCGCCGAATCTACCGGCGTGGAGCGGATCGCGCTGGCATCGTGCGAGACGTCCTCCTCTTCGAATAGCGCACGTCGATGCGGGGTTTGAAGATTTCGACCCGCAGGCGGGCGAATTCGGCTCGCTTCAGGCGGCGGATCAGCTCCTCGGTTTTACCCGAGAACATCGAGCCGCATATCACTTCGATCCAACCTTTCTGGCTGGCATTTTCCAAAAACATATTATTACTGCTTTGCTTCGTTTCCTTATTCCGGGCATCGGTCGGTCGTTACTCTTCGACCCGGGTGATCCGGGCTCCGAGGGCGTTGAGGCGTCCGTCGATGTCCTTGTAACCGCGGTCGATCTGTTCGATGTTCTGATCGTGCTCGTACCTTCGGCGCTCATCGCCGCGATCAGCAGCGCCACACCCGCACGGATGTCGGGCGAAGTCATGCGCGTAGCCCGCAGCCGCATCTGGTGGTCATGTCCGATCACCGTCGCGCGATGGGGGTCGCAGAGGATGATTTGGGCCCCCATGTCGATCAGCTTATCGACGAAAAACAGGCGGCTTTCGAACATCTTCTGGTGAATCAGCACCGAGCCTTTGGCTTGGGTGGCCACCACGAGGAATACCGACAGCAGGTCGGGCGTGAGCCCCGGCCAGGGTGCGTCGGCGATGGTCATGATCGAGCCGTCCATGAAGTTCTCGATGCGGTAGTGCTCCTGTTGGGGAATGTAGATGTCGTCGCCGTGCTGTTCGAAGCGGATGCCCAGACGGGCGAACTGGGCCGGGGATGATGCCGAGGTTCTCGAACGAAACGTTGCGGATCGTCAGCTCCGAACGGGTCATGGCTGCCAGACCGATGAAGCTGCCGACCTCGATCATGTCGGGCAGCAGCGTGTTCGGTGCCGTGCAGCTCCCGGACACCCTCGATGGTGAGCAAGTTCGAGGCGATGCCCGAGATGCGTGCGCCCATGCGGTTGAGCATCAGGCACAGTTGCTGGATGTAAGGTTCGCATGCGGCGTTGTAGATGGTCGTGAAACCCTTGGCCATCACAGCCGCCATGATGATATTGGCCGTGCCGGTCACCGAAGCCTCGTCGAGTAGCATGTAGCATCCCTTGAGTTCCTTGCAGCGGACTTCGGAGCAGGCGGCCGCAGTGTCGAAATCGAGCGTGGCGCCCAGCTTCTGAAAGCCGATGAAGTGGGTGTCGAGCCTGCGGCGGCCGATCTTGTCGCCGCCCGGCTTGGGGATGTAGCCCACGCCGAAGCGCGCCAGCATCGGACCCAGCAGCATCACCGAACCCCTGAGGCGGCTGGCCCGGCGGCAGTAGTCGTCCGAGCGCAGGTAGTCCGGGTCGATGTCGGCAGCTCGGAACGAATAGCTCTTCGGACAGGCGCTCCACTTCGACGCCCATCGCCTGCAGTAATTCGATGAGTTGTATCACGTCCAGGATCTGCGGGACGTTGTGTACGATTACCTTTCCTGCGTGAGCAGCGTGGCGCAGAGGATCTGAAGCGCCTCGTTTTTGGCGCCCTGGGGCGTGATTTCACCGCGCAGCCGGCGGCCGCCTTCGACTTTGAATATTGCCATGTTCGATCTGTTTTGAGCGAGTGGGAGGCGAACCTTGCGGCAAACGCCGCTCCGGATTTCCGGAATATCTCCCATTATTTTACAAATATAGTGAAAACCGTGCGGCGGGCCAAATTTGTCCGGGCCGTCGGGGTGTATTTTCTATTCCATAACGAGGGGCGTAAAAGGAAGCGGCAGTCGCATTTATGCGAACTTGCCCGAATCGCATTCTGTCTTTTCCTACAAATATACGGAATAGGTCGGAAATCGAAAAGGGGAAAACTGAAAATTAGAATCGGATTGATAAATATCATCGGCCGGATTCATTGCCCGTGTTTTAGTCTGTCATATGCCCTCTTTCGCTGCCGGATTAACCGCTGCCACAGGTACAGGAGATGTGTCCCGTAACGGGATTCGAGGCGGGTGATTCGTTGTCACAGGCAGTGCGGATTGTGTGTTTGCGGAAAATCGGTGGCGTACTTACCTCCGGGGTACTCGGAGCGGAAGGACGCAAAGTCTTCGAGTGCGTTGCGTTCGCCCGGCGAGGCGGTAAACCAGGATCGGATGCGGCTCTTTTGCCCTTTTCTGCGAAAGAAAAGGCGTGTGAACTATGCTGGGAACCGGTAATTTTGCCTTGCAGCTTTACGGCCTTCTTGAAAAGGCTGTGGGCACTTTCACTTTGTCGCCGGAAAAAAGTAGGGACGCACCGCTTAAAAGATTGGGTCGGAAAGAAGCGTTTCTACCGACTGAACAGCAAGGGCGGTGCATCAATGCACCGCCCTTGCTATGGCTTGAATCCCGAAGGAATTAAGCGTACTTGAACGTCGATTCGTCCGATACGGTCAGCTTCTTACGACCCTTCGCACGGCGCGCAGCCAAAACCTTGCGTCCGTTGGCCGTAGCCATTCTCTGACGGAATCCGTGCTTGTTGATTCTCTTCCGGCGCGAAGGCTGGAATGTTCTTTCATTGCCATAGATCTATCGTGTTTTTATTGTTTTAGCGTACAATGCGGAGTGCAAATGTATAATCTTTTTCTTGATCTGCCAAAAATATCGTAAATTTTTCTTCTTCTTCGTTCCGGGTGCGACTCCGCACAATCCGCTTTCGTCCCGTGTCTTACGATCGGTTACCGTTCCGGTGCCGTGTCTTTGAAGAGGTCCGCCTCGCCCCGTTCGACCTTGCCGTACATGTCGGCCAGTTCGGCGATGACGGGAGAAACGTATTCGATGGTGTCGCTCACGGCGCTCTTGCCTCCTTCGCCCTTGATGCGGTAGAGCATCGCGGCGTAAAGCGCCCGGAAGCAGAGTTCGATGTCGCTCATTTCGCGCCCCAGCACGGCCCGCAGACGCGGCAGTTCGGGTTCGAGCTTGGCGAAAGTCTGACGGTAGTGCTCCCCGATCGGCAGCTTCATCAGTTGCAGGTGCAGGTCGTTCAGGTCCCCTATCAGATGCAGCGTATGCTCCAGGTGTCCCTTTTCCTCTTTGCCCTCTTCGCGCAGCAGGTTGGCGATGTCCATGTACCAGAGCAGGTAGTTGTGGCGTTGTCCCTCTTCGATTCCGCGCGGAGCGATGAGCTGCAGTAGATGGCCTCGGGGCTGAACTGGAGCGCCCGGAGCAGGTCCTCGATCTGCCAGAGGTAGAGAATGTATTCGGCGATGTTTTCCCGCCGTTTGGCCAGTGCGATGTCCATGGTGAATTTCGTTTTGCTTCCCGGCGGGAGGCGGAGTTACTTGATTTTGTTGAGCCACTGCAGCGGCCCGTCCTTGTGTTCGAGGAAGTAGCGCTGCGATTTGAGCAGGTTGCGCGACTGAAGCACCATGCTCTTGGTTTCGTTCAGGATCGTCAGGTAGAGGATGCTGGCCTTGGTGTTGGAGCGGTTCTCGTTGATACGCGTCACCTCAGACTTGATGGCGTCGGCGATCGCCTCGAAAAGCCGGTCGCGCATTTCGAGCACCATGTCCAGGTCGGAGAAGTCGCCCGTACGCAGCATGTTGTTGATGTGGCGGTAGATCGACTCCACTTCGTCGTTGATGTGCATCAGGTCCTCGGTCTGCTCTTTCGAGAGTCCCTCGTGGTTGTTGTTGATGTGTTCGAACGCCGGACGGGTAATGTGCACCAGCGCCTTGGTCATTTCGTTCAGATAGTCCACCACCTGTACGTAGTAATGGGCCGTATCGATGTCGCCTTTCTGCAGTTTGCGCAGGGTGGGCAGCAGGAGTACTTGCGTTCGCGCGACTGGTAGAAGAGTTCGTTGGATTCGCGCACCATTTCGCGCAGCACCTTGCGGTTCTCTTTGAAGACGGCGATCAGCGTGCGGTCGTAGATGCGGGTCGTGCGCTCCATCGTGGCGCACACCTCCTGCGTGATGTTATAGATGATGTCGGAGCCGGTTTCGGCAGCTTTCACGGCGGCGGTTTCGGCAGCTTTGTTCTTCTTGAAGAAGTTGCTCTTGACGAGCATGTAGCCGCACAGCAGCGTGGTGACGACGAAAGCGGCGATGCCGCCGTAGATCAGTATGAGCCCCATCGCCAGGGCGATCAGGAAGCCGCCGACGGCCGTGATGAACCACCCGGCCACGACGGTCATGACGCCCGAGATGCGGTATACGGCGCTTTCGCGTCCCCAGGCCTTGTCTGCGAGCGACGATCCCATCGCTACCATGAAGCAGACGTAGGTGGTCGAAAGCGGCAGTTTGAGCGACGTGGCCACCGAAATAAGCATGGCGGAGGTCGTGAGGTTCACCACGGCGCGGATCATGTCGTAGGGGGCGCCGCTGTGCTCGATGTCTTCGTACTGGAAGCGGCTGCTGATCTTGTCCCGGATTCTTTTGGGGATCGTGCGGTCGATCGCGTTGCTTGCATTCAGGGCGGCCCGTACGATGGTGCGCGAGAAGAGCGACGAGCCGTACTGCGTCTCGCTCTCGCCCTGCGTCGAAAGCGAAATTTCGGTTTCGGTGACGTGCATCGCCTTTTCGAGGTCCAGAGCGTGACGATCATGATGACGCCTGCCGTCATCAGCACCAGGAAATTGGCCGGAACGCTGGCGTTCAGCCCTTCCATCAGAATCGTGCTGTCGCCGGCATGACGGGCGATGCTGTATGCGTCGAATCCGGCTACCGGGACGCCGATGAAGTTCACCAGGTCGTTGCCTGCGAATGCCAGAGCCAGGGCGAAGGTGCCCGAGAGGATCGTAAGTCGCAGAATGTTGATTTTCAGCCGTTGCAGGAAGAAGAGCAGCAGGCTGCCGACGGCCCAGCACAAAAGAGGGAGAGCAGGATATGCTGGTCGATCCATTCGATCGCGGCGCTTCCGGCGAGCGGGTTTTGAGTCCTTTGAAGACGGCGAAGTAGAGGATCGCCGTGAAGGAGGCTCCGCACCAGAAGGCACCGAAACGGCGGAACATCGCCGTATAGCGGAACGAGAAGATCAGACGGGAGATATACATGATTAGGGTGCCGAACGTGAAAGCGATCACTACGGAGAGCAGAATCGCCGAAACGATACCCATCGCGCGGCCCGTGTTGATGAAATGGTTCAGGTCGCCCATGCCGAGGGCCTCGTCGTTGGAGATCTTGTAGATCGAAACGGCGACGGCGGCACCCAACAGGCAGAAGATCAGCGATACGGTCGTCGAAGTCGGGAGTCCCATCGAGTTGTAGAGGTCCAGCAGGATGACGTTGGCGAACATCACGCCCATATAGAGCATCATTACTTCGTGGAAGGAGAAAAGCCCCGGGTTGAACATACCGTTGCGGGCCACTTCCATCATGCCGCTTGAGGTGACCGTAACCAACAGGATGCCGATCGAGGCGACCAGCAGAATGGTCTTCATGGGGGCGGCTTTCGAACCGATGGCCGAGTTGAGGAAATTGACGGCGTCGTTGGAAACGCCCACGAAAAGGCCCGGAAACGGCCAGGATTCCCAGAATAACGACGATAACGGTGTAGATTTCGCTCATGTTCGGGATTTTTACACAAAATTTCAGACAAATTTACATTAAAATCCGGATGGACCGGTTGCGGCGGTCATTGTTAACATTAAATTAACATGGAGTCTTTTTTACGTGCTTTCGGTTTCGGAGTTTATTATCCGGACGATCCGCACACCCGGCATGCGGGTGTGCGGATCGACATACCGGTACATGCCACGGTCGAAGGTCTGCATACCGGATGCGATGAAATTCTGGAAAAAGCACTGGAGATGGTCCGTACGGGCGAATACGACCCGGCAGCCGAAAAGTGATTCGCATGCGATGAAGATGAAAAAGAGGGCCGTCGGCGGCCGAACCGGAAATCGGAGCGGTAAGGTATCCCAAAAGTGCCGTTCGATCCGTCTTTTGCATTTCCGAAATGCGGTTTTAGTAGCCCTCTTTGGGTGCGTAGCGGCCCGAAGCTCCCTTCGTGGAGGGAGCCAGGAAAGGGTAGAATTTACAAATGCGCCCATGAGCCGCGAATAGGCGACCGTCGGATAATGGTATCTTGGGACATATGATTACCTTTCGAAACTATGATTCTTGGCAATTTCGGCGTACACAGCGACATAAAAAAGGGTTGTCTAATGCACATAGACAACCCTTTTTTGTAAAAATCCGCCGATTTACTCCTCGTCGGTGTCGGTATAGGCCTTCAGCAGCTTGTCCTGCACGTCCGCCGGAACCTGTTCGTAGGAGGCGAATTTCATCGTAGGTCGCGGCACCCGAACTGAGCGAAGAGAGCGTCGTCGAGTAACGGTACAGTTCGGCCAGCGGTACGCGGGCGTTCAGGCGGTCGAAGCCCTTGTCGGACTCCATGCCCATAATCATCGCCCGGCGGTTTTGCAGGTCGCTCATGACGGCGCCCATGTAGTCGCTCGGCGTGAGGACTTCGACGTCGTAGATCGGCTCCATGATCTTCGGTCCCGCGTTGCGGAACGCCTCTTTGAAAGCGTTGCGGGCCGCCAGCTTGAACGAGATTTCGTTCGAATCCACCGGGTGCATCTTGCCGTCGTAGATCACTACGCGGATGTCGCGGGCGTAGGAACCCGTCAGCGGACCTTCGTCCATCTTCTCCATGATGCCTTTCAGGATGGCCGGCATGAAGCGGGCGTCGATCGCGCCTCCGACGATCGCCGTATAGAACTGCAGCTTGCCGCCCCAGGGCAGGTCGTACTCTTCCTTGCCCTTGATGTTTACCGCCAGTTCTCCCTTGCCGGGGATCTTGTAGCTCTTGGGTTCGGGCATGCCTTCGGTGTAAGGCTCGATCAACAGGTGCACCTCGCCGAACTGACCCGCGCCTCCCGACTGTTTCTTGTGGCGGTAGTCCGCCTGGGCTACCTTGGTGATGGTTTCGCGGTAGGGGATCTTCGGTGCGATGTAATCGTACTGGAGCTTGTTCTCCGAGGCGATGCGCGAGCGCAGGATGTTCAGGTGGTGTTCGCCCTGGCCCTGGATGATGGTCTGTTTGAGCTCCTTGGAGTAGTCCACCAGGATAGTCGGATCTTCGTATTTGGCGTCGTTCAGGAGCTTGCCCAGTTTTCGTCGTCGGCCTGGTCCTTGGTCTTGATCGCCGCACGGTAGCGGGTTCGGGGAAGACGATCGGGTCGATCGTGACGGGCGTTCCGGGCGCCGAGAGCGTGTCGTTGGTGCGCGTGCCCTTGAGCTTCACCGTGCAGCCGATGTCGCCGGCGGCCAGTTCGGTGACCTTGATGCGGTTCCTGCCCGCCACGGCGAAGAGCTGCGACACCTTCTCCTTGTTGCCCGTGCGGGTATTCAGGAGTTCCATGCCTTCGGTGATTTTGCCCCGGATGACGCGCAGGTAGGATATTTCGCCGATGTGCTGTTCGATCTGGCTTTTGAAGATGAACGCTACGGCCGGAGCCGCTTCGTCGGCCCGGATCTCCTCTCCTTCGGTCGAGAGGAGGGGCCTTCAGCGGGCCGGGCGCTACGTTGATGATGAACTCCATCAGGCGCTTGGTGCCGATGTCGCGCTTGGCACTGCCGCAGAATACGGGCATGACCGCCCGACGGGATACGCCGATTTTCAGGCCCGAACGGATGTCGTCCTGCGTCAGTGTGCCCTTCGAAATAGAGTTCCATCAGGGCGTCGTCGTATTCGGCGGCTGCCTCGACCAGCTCCTTGTTCAGAGCCTGGGCCTTCTCCGCTTCTTCGGCCGGGATGTCGAGCTCTTCGCGGGTGCCGTTCTCATCCTTGAAGCGGTACATTTTCATCAGCAGCACGTCGATGAAAGCATCGAATCGGCCCGGATTGACCGGATACTGGACTACGACGGGCTTCACGCGCGAGGCCGCACGGATGGATTCGAGCGTAGCGTCGAACGACGCCTTGTCCGAATCGAGCTGATTGACGAAAGCGATGAGCGGCTTGTTCAGCACACGGGCGTAACGGGCCTGGATCTCGCTGCCTACTTCCCAGCCGTTCTGGGCGTTGAAGACCATGACGCCCACGTCCGCCACCTTGAAGGCCGAGAAGAGGCTTCCGCAGAAATCGTCCGATCCCGGACAGTCTATGATGTTGAGCTTGCGCTCCATGAATTCGGTGAAGAGGATGGTCGAATAGATCGAGCGCTTGTACTCGTGCTCGATATCCGTGTTGTCCGAGAGCGTGTTGTTCGCCTCTATGCTACCCCTGCGGTCGATGACCTTACCCTCAAAAGCCATCGCTTCGGCAAGGGTGGTTTTTCCCGTGCCGGGAGCGCCGATAAGAACGATGTTCTTGATTTCTTTCGCTGAATAGTTTTTCATATTCGTTATCTTTTTATAAGGTTTTTGCGATACCGATTCGTCCTGGCGGAAAATCCGCCGGTGATTTTCAAACTTCGCCTTATAAATATACGAAAAAAATCGATCGGCCAAATTTCCGGGCATAAAAATCGCCCGAAGAGGGGCGATTTTTTTAATTTTTCAAAAATGTCGAACCTGAATCCCCCGGCGGGCGTTTGTCCGGGTGTTCCGGTCGGCGGCGGATCATACTTCGACGCCGGTCAGTTCGCGGACGGCCCGGCGCCCCTCGTCGCCCAGGGAGAGCGAATACGAATTGACGAAGAAGTCGATGTGGTGGTCGATCACCCGGTCGTCGAGCTCCCGGGCGTGCTCCTTAATATAGGTGCGGGATTCCTCCGGTGTGCGAAAGCATATTCGATGCTCGTGCGGAGCAACCGTTCTATTTCGCAGCGAAGCTCTTCCGGCAGTGTCCGTCGGGCGACGATGGCTCCCAGCGGAAGCGGCAATCCGGTGCGGGATTCCCACAACTCTCCCAAGTCGGCGACCAGCTCCAGGCCCAGTTTCCGATAGACGAAACGGCCTTCGTGGATCAACACCCCGGCGTCGTACTCCCCGCGTGCCACGGCGGGTGCGATTTCCGAGAAGAGCACCGGCTTTTGCGTGATCGACGGGTAGAGGCGGCTCATCAGGGCGTTGGCCGTGGTGTGCATCCCGGGTACCGCGACCCGGCGGATCGAATCGGGAGATGTTCCCTGCCGTGCGACGAAACCGGTCCGTTGCCGCGTCCCAAAGCCGAACCGCTGTCCAGCAGGGTGTAGCGGGACTGGATTTCCGGCAGCAGGGCGTAGCTGATTTTGCTTACGTCGGTTTCGCCTGCTTCTGCACGGCGGTTCAGTTCTTCGATGTCGTAGTAGGCGACTTCGAAGGTTAGCTCCCCGCAGTCGATGCGTCCGTTCACGAGTGCGTCGAACATGAAGGTATCGTTCGGGCACGGAGAAATATGTAGGCGGATCGTGCGTTTCAAAACATCGAATCGATTAATTGCCGTTGCCTTGCTGTGTCCCGTTTTTCTTGCCTCCGAAGCGTCCCAGCAGCCAGCCGCCGCCGAAAACGGCCGCGAGGAGCAGAATCTTCCACAGCTGGTTCGAGAGCCAGAAATAGATGTTTTTCGAGAAGACGACGATCAGCACGAAGGCCACGACGATCAGAACGATGTAAATAATCCACTTTTATTCATAATCCGAAAGTATTCGAATGATTGTTTTGCTAATTTTTCTGCACTTTCCTCGATGCGCCAGGCCGAACGCGGGTCGTCGGTATAGTTCGACACGGCCCGCACCTCGGCGCCGGGCACTCCGAATGCCCGGCAGACGGCCAGGAAAGCGGCTCCTTCCATATTTTCAATTTGCGTGCCGGACGCTGCGACTCCCGTGCGGTTGGTCGTATTGCTTTCGACGGTCCGCAATCCTGCCGGAATGAAGTCGGCCGCATAGCGGACGGCGTATTTCCCGGGCAGTTCGGCGATTCGCTCCCCTGCGACCGCGACGACTTCGCATACGGCTACCGAACGGTCGGAAGCTCCGGCGATGCCGGCCAGGATCAGTCGGTCGGGGTGTTCCTCCGCGATGATCCGGGCCGTCGCTGCGGCTGCGGCCGCCATGCCGACTCCCGCGATGCGGACCGGCGCATCGGGACATGCGGCCCGCAGCGGGGCCGCCTCCGTTTCGGTCGGGATGAGGATCAGCGTTCGCATTTTATTAGGAGGATTAGCGACCGACGACGGCTTCCAGCTCATCGACCGTGATGGGGATGCGCTTGTCGCCTCCGATCATGCGACTGCCCGTTTCGGTGACGATGATGTCGTCCTCGATGCGGATGCCGCCGAAGTCGCGGTAGGCGTCGAGGGCGTCGTAATCGACGATTCCCTTGTATTTGCCCTCGGCTTTGCATTTGTCGATCAGCGCCGGGATGAAGTAGATGCCCGGCTCGTCGGTCATCACCGTGCCCGGCTCGATGCGCCAGGTCGAACGCTGGATGCAGGTGCCCGACTTGGCGGCCTGCTCCGCGATTTCGGAGAAATCGAAGCTACGTTCCCCGATGGCTTCGCAGTCGTGTACGTCCATGCCCAGCCCGTGTCCCAGTCCGTGGGGCATGAAGAGGGTCATGGCGCCGGCAGCGACGGCATCTTCCGCCGTGCCGCGCATCAGGCCCAGCGAGATGAGGCCTTCGGCCAGGATGCGGTACGAGGCGTTGTGGATATCCATGTACGGCATGTGAGGGGCGATCATGGCGGCCACCCGGTCGTGCGCCGCCAGCACGATGTTGTAAATGTCTTTTGTTTCTGGGTGAACTTGCCGCTTACGGGGTAAGTACGGGTGTGGTCGGAACAGTAGTAGCTCAATCCCTCGGCTCCGGCGTCGCACAGCAGCAGGCGGCCGTTTTGCAGTACGCCGTCGCTGTGCAGGTTATGCAGCGTTTCGCCGTGCTGCGACACGATCGGCGGGAACGACACGCCCCGTCCGAATGCTTTGGAAATGCCTTCGATCGTGCCGGCGATTTCGCGCTCGACGATGCCGGGACGGCACATCTTCATTGCCGTAGTGTGCATGGCGTAGCCGATGTGGAACGATTTTTCGAGCTCCTCGATCTCCTCGGGACCTTTCTTTTCCCGCATCTCGGCTACGGCCATCATCAACTCGACCGACTTGTGATCGTGCAGTGCGGCCGGTTTGAGTCCCAGCAGGTCGGCGAGCAGCAGCTTGGTTTCGCCTCGGTAAGGGGGCAGGTAGTGGATGCGGCGTCCCTGGACGATGGCTTTGGTCAGGTGCGTTTTCAGGTCGGCCAGCGGGAAGGTGTTCGAAACGCCTGCTTCGGCCCCTTGTTCGCGCAGCGAAGGCTGCGGCCCCGTCCAGATGATGTCTTCGACCGTGAAGTCGTCGCCGTACAGCGCAACCTCTCCGGAGTCGGCATCGATCAGGCCGACCAGTGCCGGGGTGTTGAGTCCGAAATAATAGAGGAACGAGGAGTCCTGGCGGAAATAATAGGCGTTGTTGAGGTAGTTGTTGGGTGTGAGCATATTGCCCGGAATGAGGATCAGGCCGCTGCCCATCTTGCCGCACAAGGCGCTGCGGCGTCGGATGTAGATTTCTTTTGCAAACATAGTCGTATATTTTATAATTTTCCGGCGAAACGGTTCGTTCTTCGAGAGGACGGGCCCGGCTTCTGTCCATCCGCGATGCCGGAGCGCACGCCGTTCGAACCTAATTTTGGTAAAGGTAGTGAAAACGAGGACAGAATAGAACAAATTCGTTCGTTTTTATGTCGAGTGCATCCTATCTTTCTGTAAAGGTAGTGAAAAATCGGTAATTCGTGTCATAAAACGACTCCTTGTGACGTTTTATTAAAACAGTGTGTCGAAACGGCTTCGGGAATCAGTGCCGGTTTTCGCAAATCGCTTCCGATTCCGCCGGACCGAATGGGCGACGGGACGCAGGGAACGGGTTCTGCGGCCGGATCGTCAGTAAAAATGGAGCGGATTTTAGATGACCTATTAAAAAAAATACTATATTTGTCCCATTGGTCTGTTGTCACGAAGAAAATACCCGTTCGTGGCATTTTAATGTAAATTTCAAAATTATTGAACTATGAAAAAAATCTTTTGTCTGACGATTTTGGCTGTCCTGTGCACTTTCGGCGTTGCATCGGCACAGCAGTTTCCCAGTGTGCAGATCGAAACCCAGGATGGCAAGACGATCGACACCAAAACCCTGATCGACGGCAAGACCCCGGTCATCATCTCTTTCTGGTCCACCACCTGCAAGCCCTGCATCAAGGAGTTAGACGCCATCAGCGAGCAGATGATCGACTGGCTGGACGAAGCAGACTTCCGGGTTGTGGCTGTTTCTGTCGATGATTCCCGGTCTATTTCCCGAGCCAAGGCTCTGGCGGCCAGCCGTGGTTGGACTACCGATTTGATGGTGGCCTACGACAAGAACCAGGACTTCAAGCGTGCATTGAACGTGAATGTAACTCCCCACGTGTTCATCTTCGACAAGGACGGCAAGATGGTGTATTCGCACACGAGCTATCTGCCCGGCGGCGAGATGGAGCTGATTCAGAAGATCAAGACCCTGCAGTAGTCCTGTAATTCCAAATTGAGCGACGAATGAAGCGACTTTTACGAATCACGGTCCTGTTCTCCGTAACCTTGTTGTGGTGGGGCGAAAAGGGTTATGCCGCAACTCCGGCGACGGACGCAGCAGAGAAAGAAACGGTTTCCGCGACTGTTGAAGCGGAGGCGGATAAGAAGGACCCGAAATCGGATAAAAAATCCGACGAGCCCAAACGCAAGCGGAATTTGGGTCATTTGAGCGGCAGTTTCGAAACCAATACGATCTACTATGTGGAGGACAGCAAGACCGGTGCGGTCGTTCCTCACAACAGTTACGGTTCGAACAACTTCCTGAAGCTCGACTACCAGTTGGGGCGTTTTTCGGCCGGCGTGCAGCTCGAGTATTATCCCCATCCGCTGGTCGGGACTCCGATGCAGGGTTATGAATATGTGATGGAAGGTTTCTCGATCAATAACCTGACTGAGAAGTATATCTCGTGGACGGACCGCAACTACTCGGTGACCGTCGGCGACTTTTACGAACAGTTCGGCAGCGGGTTGATCCTCCGTGCTTGGGAAGACCGGGCTTTGGGCTTCAACAATTCGCTGGGCGGTGCACGGGTCACGTTCAATATCAAGGACATCGTGGAGGGTAAGGTGCTGTATGCTTTCCCGCGTTTCAACCTGGGATACCTGTCGACCCAGATTGCCGGTGGCGACCTTTCATTCTCGCTTTCGAATGCCATCGGCTTGCTGGATCACCGGCTTTCGCTCGAGGGCAGCATCGTCAACCGGCATTTCAAGAACCTGCCTTCGTGGTACACCGAGTATCGGGACGATTATGATTTCGACCTTTCGAAGAACGTAATCAGTTATTCGGGGCGTGTCAATTACGAGTACAGGGGACTGTCGGCCAAATTCGAGTATGTAGGCAAAAGCAAGGATGTCTATCTGGACAATATGACCGGTGAAGAGGTGTTCAAGCGCGGTGACGCACAGTTGTTCGAAATCGGTTACACCGGCAGCAATTATGCTGTGATGGCGCAGTTCCGCCGCCTGAACTACATGCAGAGCCAGCTTTACCGGCCCGACGGCGGAAGCGGTAGTTTGGGCCTCCTGCCGGGCAATACGATCAATTACATTCCGGCCCTGAGTCCGCAACATACCTATATACTGGCCGGATTGGATCCTAACAGTCCCCAGCAAAACGGAGAGATCGGCGGTCAGATCGACGCGTTTTACACGTTCAGGCGCGGTACGGCCATCGGTGGCAAGCGCGGATTGAAGATCCATGCGAATTATGCCCGCTATTATTCCATCAACGGGACGATGAGTAAACCCGGAACCAATTTCTACTACCGGGATTTCTCGTTCGACATCGATAAGAGTTGGAACAGCAAACTGCGCACGGTTCTTTTCGTGTCGTTGCAGAAGAATGCGATGCACGGTGGGGAAGACGTCATCCGCCAGAATGTTTTCGTTGCGGACGTGACCTATAAGTTTACGCCGAAATTCTCGTTGCGGGCCGAGCTTCCATATCTCTATGCGCCTCATGCGGAGGGTTCCAAAGAGGTGGATGGTGACTGGGTGGCCGGATTGCTGGAAGCCAGCTTCGCCCCCAAGTGGAGTATCTTCGTACAGGATGTGTACAACCACGGCGGTTCGGAGATCAACTACTACTCGGCGGGCGCCAGCTTCACCCACTCGTTCATTCGCATCGCATTGAGTTACGGACGTAACCGCGCAGGGTATATCTGCTCGGGCGGTGTTTGCCGCGAGATGCCGGCTTATACGGGCGGTAATCTGGCGATGACGCTGACTTTCTGATCGTGAAGATTCTGATCGTCGAAAATTCCCGTATGTTTGAAAATCTAAGAAAGAGAAAAATCAACCAAAATTACTGAAATTATGAAAGGACGAACTAAATTTTTCAACTATTTCATCGCCTGCATTGCGACGCTCTCTGGCGACTTTCGCAGCGTGCAGCGACGATGATCCGGAGACTCCGTCCGGCAAATTGGTGCTGAAGGCGAGCGCTTCTTCTTTGTCGCCGGTGAAGGCAACGTGACTTTCATGGTGACGTATGACGGGAGGATGTGACCTCGCAAGCAGCGATTACCATGTGACGACCGGTGAACCGGTGGAAAACGCTGCGTGGACCACGACAGAGATCGGCGAGTACAAGTTCCAGGCTGTTTACGACAGCTATACTTCGGATCCCGTTACGGTAAGCGCCATAGACAAAACAAAGACAAAGAGTTCTATCGCTACGTACTGCTGCTCAAGTTTACGTATATGACGTGCGGGAATTGTGTTACGGCACAAGGATATTTCGATGCGCTGGATGAAGCGGACCGTGACCATTTTCTGGTCGTTGCCGCCCACCAGCCTGAAGGAATGCCAATGGATCCTTATTGGTGTTCGGAGGGGATTAGTTTGAAGAGTAAGATGAAAGTAGGGGTGTAGCCCACCTGGTCTTATAATTTCGAAGATTTGGTTGTCGGTATCGGAGCGGGTGCCATTTCCAAAACTTCGATCCGGCAGCAGATCAGTCATGCGGAGAAAACCTATCCGGCCGTTTGCGGTGTGAAAGCGACCTCCACGCTCGAAGGTTCGACGGCTAAGATCGAGGCGACCGTTCAGTTCCAGCAGGCCGGTAATTACAAGATCGCTTGCGTGCTGGTTGAGAATAATATTGAAAACAAGGAGACGTACAATACTTTCAACCATGTTTTGCGTGCGGCCCAGACCGATATGGAGGGCGATGCCGTTACGCCGGCCGTAACTGCTCCGGAGGAGCGTACGTTCAACTTCGAGGCGACGATTGAGGAGGGCTGGAATGCCGAGAACTGTGCCTTCGTGGTTTATGTATTCAAAGAGGAGGCCAATGGCAAGTATATTGTCAATAACGGTGCTGAATGTGCTGTTGACGGTTCTGTGGATTACAGATATGAGTTGTAGGATATAATTTGTAAAAAACTTTGCAGCAATAGTAAAGGATTTTTATATCTTGCAATGTGTTAAAACTTTATTATTGCTAGAAGTTTTTGAAAATGTTGAATTGTAAGAGAGTATGTATCTTTCAATAGATAATGAGTAACTTATACATTTTTACTTTTGATTTTTTCATTCAATTTTAACCTTTAATCAATAATAACTATGAAATGGCATTTTAATTTTTAGATTTGCTGTCGTATGTGCGGTTTTGTTGCCCTTGCCGGTTTTATGGCTTGTAGCGACGACGATTCCGAATCCGGCTCGGAACTTGTCTTGTCGGCGAGTACCTCTTCGTTAGCGGGGCAGCGTGACATTTACGGTGGCTTTGAGGACAGGGATGTAACCGCCGAGGCCGTGATTAAGAATGTAACCTCTGGCTCTGAAGTTCAGAATGCCACTTGACGACGAATGGCAGGTACCTATGAGTTCCAGGCCGCATACGATGGCATGTTGTCGAACGTCGTTTCGGTGAAGGTAGAATCTGACTCGGAATCCGATGCTTTTTACCGACATGTGTTGTTGACGAAGTTCACGGCGACATGGTGCGGGCCTTGTGCGCAGGCGCAACGGTATTTCGAGCAATTGAAACCGGAAGAATCCGAACGTTTCCTGGTTGTCGCCGCACACCAAGGGGACCCATTGACTGTCCCGGTAGGAGCGCACTCGGTGCGAAGTTGGGGTATCAGTATGTGCCGACTTGGAATTATGATTTTAGAACAGTCTTTGAAAGTGTAGGTACGGGAGGTATTACGGCGACGTCGATCCGTAACCAGATCAAGAGTGCTATGGAGGAGTATCCGGCCGTTTGCGGTGTGAAGGCCGAGTCGGAACTTGACGGGCAGACAGCAAAGATTCGGGCGACGGTAAGGTTCCAACAGGCCGGTAATTATAAGATCGCCTGTGTGCTTACCGAAAATGATATTCAGAAAACTAACAATGAAACGCTACCCGTTTTCAACCATGTTCTGCGGGCGGCACTTACGAATATGGAAGGTGATCCGATCGCTCCTGCCGTTGCGGAAGCCGGTGAGCGCAGTTTCGATTTCGAGGTCACCCTGAACAACGGTTGGGATTCTCGGAATTGCGAATTTGTTATTTACGTGTTCAAGGAAGAGGAGGACGCTGCCTTTATTGTCAATAACGGGGCCGTATGTCCCGTCGGCGGGAAAGTCGATTATAAATATGAGTCCGTCGAATAGTTGCGGTTGTATATAGAGAAAACAGAAAAGCCGGGATATTCTCGGCTTTTCTGTTGCGGATGCTCTTCGCATTCCGGATACATAAAAATCCTCGACCGTATGGCCGAGGATATAATCGCTGCTTTAGTGTAAGCGGTGTTATTTGAGGTCCTTGGCTTTGAGGCGAACGATTTTTCCATCCCGGACAACGACCAATTCGCCATCTTCTTTTGACTTTTCAATCAAACGCTTTCGGGCAAGCAAAATTCCGGCGTTGATTTTCTCCTGCATCTGCTTGATCTCAATTTCGCTCATAATCTGCAATCGTTTTATAGGATAACGTATCTTCGATATGGGTTGTTATGTCTTTTCCTCCCAATGCGATGATTCTGATCTGCTCGTCAGCCGAACTGTTGTCGTAGATCGCCCAATAGTTGCAAAGGGGAATATAAAGAGCGGTCAAATTCTTTATCCCATTGGCATAGCGGCGACGAATCACATCCGAAGGAATATTGTGGCCTCCCTCTCGCACACGGGTCGCGACGCGTTCGATAGCCTGTTCGGGGGTCGGCAACCAAAAATAGAGCAGCGTCACGAAGTAACCTTTTGCTTGTGCCCGTTCTATGAACTTTACATAAGAACGCGTGGACAATGTCGTTTCAAAAGCAAAATCCGACCCTTCGGACAGCAGGTCGTCCATCCGTTGAAGCATCAATCGTCCTGCTTCGATCGCCACGCTTTCCGGGTTGAACGGCGACAGGCCTTTCGCTATTTCATCCGCATTGACGAACTCCTTGCAGCCGAGCATTTCGGGTAGTACGGTATAGGACGCAGTCGTTTTTCCTGCACCGTTGCAGCCCGCTATGATATATAGTTTTGGCATATCGTATGGACAAAGATAGCTAATTTTACGATTACAGGCTGTTTTACTGTGATAAAATAAGACGAATCAGCCCCAAAGGTCAATTTAGGCCTTCTGTCAAAGTTTGTTCGTTGGTCGTTCTATGAATTGTTTCGGATATTGCTCGTTGGAGCCATCCGGTGGGAAACGAAACTCTTTCTGCTTGTCCTCTAACGATGTATCGCCGAATATAACTGTATCGCTTTTAATATGGGCTTCGAAAAGATTGAGGTATGGTTCATCTGTGAATCCAGGCCATTTTGTAGGTCCTGTCAGCTTTTGAATGGCTTTGATTTTCATTTACTTGCGTGTTGTGCAAGCAATCGAGGGTAGCAGATTCGGGGTACAACAATACAGCACAAACAGCTTTTCAACCCCTTTTTCGCTGTGCAGAAACAAAAAGCCAGCAGTTACATTTCTGTAAGTCGCTGGCTTTCTGAGCCGAAACCGAGATTTGAACTCGGGACCCCTTCATTACGAGTGAAGTGCTCTACCGCTGAGCTATTTCGGCAATAGGGAGTTTTGTGAAACCCTTTCGGGATGCAAATATCGGAAAATTTTTTGAATAAAATCAAATGGTAAGGACTATTTCTTGGAAAAGTGCGATTTTTCTCTCATTCTTGCTATCTTCGCCCCGAAAATTTCGTATCGCCATGGTTTCGGAGGTCGTACGGACCGGAATCCGAATCCTCGGGAAGATAAAAATTACGAGGAGTTAATCCGCTAATAAACAAAACCGTCATGCAAGATAAGGCTACGCTCAATCCTACCCGGATCAGACATTCGAGATCGTTGGTCAGGGGCGTATGATTTTGTACGGGTTCTGACCCATTCCAAACAGTTGCAGCGCCAGGGCGGGTCGAAGAGGCCTGCAACGAACGCTTTCACGCCTTTCAGCGCATTTCCGAATTATTGCCCGAAGACGAGGAGGTGATTCTCGAATGGGAGGATCCCAATACGCGTGCGGCGCTCGAGGTGATTCACGCTTCGGCGATCGACCATTTCCTGATCAACGATTTCGAAATGTCTACCGCCATGCTCGAATTGCTTCTCGAACTGGATCCCGAAGACCATCTGGAGGCAATTATCCTGTTGGCGTTCAATTACCTGGCAATGGAGGAGTACGAACTTTCGACGAGGTGAGCAACGATATTTCCGATAAATACGCCTGCGGAGGTGCTGACCATGTGGGCGGCTTTTCGGCGCAGCGGCCGTATTCCCGAGGGCGATGCGATCCGTTTCAGGACCCGATTCGCACCCTATTTTGCCGAATTTACCGCCGACGAACATCCTGCCGACGGGCAGTACCTGGAGGATATCGAGAGCGAGCGCCCTTCGGTGCAGGCCCAGGCTCGTGAGCTGTGGCTCCGCACTGAAAATCTCTGGACGCTTTTTCCCGATTTTATTGCGGCGCTTCGAAGGTAGCCCCTCCCGATTTTCTCCGGGGCGAAGTTGCCGGCAAGGGCGTATGTGCCGTCTATCGTGCAAGCTGTTATGAGAGGAGGGCGATTTGTGAGGATTTCCCGATTTTACGAATCCGACCGGCGTAGTTCGTCACTCCTTCGTCCGGTGTGAGCGAGTCTCCCCGATCTTCTTGCAAGAGATCGAATCGAGGCTTTCCGTCCGATCGGAAGCCGATGAATATCGGGGTAATTAAAATGTGTATTTGTAAAATAGAAACACCGGGCTTTATAGTCCGGTGTTTTATTTTATCCGATCGTATCGACCAGTTTGTAGAGCTTGTCGCCCCGGCGGATGAGTTGGACGGTTTTGACCGAGCAGGTCGTTCCCTGGAGTACTGTTTGTACGGGGTGCTCGTCCACGAAGATTTCATCCCCGTGCTGCTCGACCACTCCGGTCGTTTCGCCCATCCAGAGCAGTTCGTCCCCTTCGTGTAGAGGAGCCGCTTCGACGAGCACCTCGGCCACCGAGATTTTTGAAGAAATTGGTCACCTTGCCCACATAGACTTTGCGTTTGGTGGCGGCCGATCCGTGGTGGCGGCTGTGCTCCACGATCGGGCGTCCTGCGTAGTATCCTTCCCAGAATCCGCGATTGAATACCGTTGCCAGCCGCTCTTTCAGTGCGGCGGCCAGTTCCGGCGTGTAGTTGCCGTCTTCCATGGCCGGAGCGCCCGGTCGTAACATTCGACCACGCGTTTGACGTATTCCGCACCTCGGGCACGCCCTTCGATCTTGAGGACCCGCACGCCCGATTCGATGAAATAGTCGAGAAAGTCGATCGTGCAGAGGTCTTTGGGCGAGGATGTAGTTGCCCTCGACGTCGAGTGTTTCGCCCGTTTCGGGGTCCGTAACCAGGTATTTGCGACGGCAGATCTGCCGGCAGGCTCCCCGGTTGGCCGAAAATCCGTCGCTGGTGTGGAGCGACAGGTAGCATTTGCCCGATATGGCCATGCAGAGGGCGCCGTGGGCGAACATTTCGATCCGCACCAGCTCTCCGCCGGGGCCCGTGATCCGCTGCCGTTCGATCTCCCGGCTGATGTAGGCGACCTGCACCAGGTCCAGTTCCCGGCCAGGACCACTACGTCCGCCCATTGGGCGAAGAACCGGACGGCTTCGATGTTGGAGATGTTGCTTTGCGTGGAGATATGTACGTCCATGCCGACGCTGCGGGCGTATTGGATGGCAGCCATATCGGTAGCGATGATGGCGTCCACACCCACCTCGCAGGCACGGTCGATGGTCGCATGCAGGGTTTCGATCTCTTCGTCGTAAATCACCGTATTGACCGTCAGATAGCTTTTCACGCCGTGTTCACGGGCGATCGAAACGATCTGCCCCATATCTTCCAGGGTGAAGTTGGCGGCGGATTGGGCCCGCATATTGAGCCTTCCCACTCCGAAATAAACGGAGTTGGCTCCGGCGTCGATCGCTGCATGCAGGGATTCGTAACTTCCTGCAGGAGCCATGATCTCTATGTCGCTGCGTTTCATTGGGCCGAGGATTTATTTGTTGCGTCCGATCAGGCTGCCGGCGTACTCCCGCAGGCTGGCCGTGCCTTCCGACTGTACGGATAACGTATCGAGAGTGTTCAACGCCCGCTCGAAGCGGTGGTTGATCTGCTGTTCGGTCAGACGGGCGACGCCCAGTTTGTCGAAAACCTCGCACGCGCGCGATCTTCTGCTGATCGGAAAGAGTCGGATCGGAATAGGTCGAAGCGAGGATTCGATGCTCGGCGGCCGACGCCTTGCTGAGGGCCATGACCATCAGGTAGGTCTTTTTGCCTTCGAGGATGTCGCCTCCGATCGCCTTGCCCAGCCGTTCGTCGCCGTAACTGTCCAGCAGGTCATCCTGCAACTGGAACGCCAGTCCCAGTTCGGTGGCGAAACGATAGAGGCGTTGACAGTCTTCTTCGCCCGCCCCGCCGATGATCGCTCCGATGACGGTCGCACCCGACAGCAGGGCCGAAGTTTTGAGTTCGATCATGTGGAGATACTCCTCGACCGAAACCGACTCCCGGGCTTCGAAATCCATATCGTACTGTTGGCCTTCGCAGACTTCGATGGCCATCGTATTGAAGCGGGCGAGAATCTGCGGCAGCACCTGGGGCGGGTATTCGCTCAACAGGCGGTAGGCGCTGATGAGCATCGCATCGCCCGACAGGATGGCGACGTTCTGTCCCCATTTGGCGAAGACGGAAGGGTTGCCCCGGCGCATCGCCGCGTTGTCCATGATGTCGTCGTGCAGCAACGTGAAATTATGGAAAACCTCGACGGCTGCCGCTGCCGGCATGGCCGCCTGGGGCTGGTCGGAGAAGATTCCGCAGGTAAGCATCAGCAACATGGGACGCAACCGTTTCCCGCTCATCGTGAGGGAATAGCTGATCGGTGCGTACAACCTGCCGGGTTCTTCGGGATATCCGATTTGTCCCAGATAATGTTCGATGGCTTCCAGAATTTGGTCGTTGTTTTGCATGCTGAAATCCGATGGGTAAGAATCGTTGAACTTCGTCGTCATTTTCTCTGTCCGGCATAATTCGGGCAAGTTCGTTTTGCCTGTGCCTGGTGGAAATACTCCCCAAAAGTAGGAAAAAGTCGATAGCGTGCAATTATTTTCTAACTTTGACCGGATTAACCTGTAAAATTTATCCTTTTATGAAAAATTGGTCATCGGCGTCGATATCGGAGGGATCAATACGGTCCTCGGTTTGGTCGATCGCACGGGTGAAGTCTATGCGCGATCTTCTTTTCGTACAGCGGAGTACCCTTTTTCGACGACTATCCGGCTTATGTCGAAATGCTCGTACGGACGCTGCGGGAGCTTTGTGCGGCGATACTGTCGGGTATCGGGAACTCGAATGCCAACTATCATACGGGCCGGATCGAGCGTCCGGTCAATCTCTGGAAGTTTCGATCCGGAGAGCCGAATCCGGAGGAAGGGCGGCGGTTTTCTCGCTTTGCAAGGAGGTCGGCAACTCTTTTCCGGATTCCCGTCCGTATTACCAACGACGCCAATGCTGCCGCTCTCGGGGAGATCGCTTACGGCAATGCCGGGGGAAATGTGGGATTTCATCATGGTAACGCTTGGAACCGGGTTGGGATCGGGATTCGTTGCCGGCGGTCGGATGATCTACGGGCACGATGGCATGGCCGGAGAGCTGGGGCATGTCGTCGTCGAACCCGGAGGACGGCAATGCGGCTGCGGACGCCGTGGCTGTCTGGAAACCTATGTTTCTGCGACGGGTGCCAAACGGACGGCCTTCGAGTTGATGGCCCGGGAAACGGTGCCGAGCGTTTTACGCGATGTACCTTACGACAAGTTCGACGCCCGGATAATTACCGAAGCGGCGCAAAGGGTGATTCGCTGGCGCTCGAGGTTTTTCGCTGTACGGCGGAGAGGCTGGGAAGGGCCCTTGCGAATGCCGTAGCGATCACCTCGCCCGAAGCCGTGTTCTTCTTCGGCGGCCTGGCCCAAGCCGGGGAGCTCCTGTTGGAACCGACGCGCCGTTACCTGGAGGAGAATTTGCTGCCCGTTTACCGGGGCAACGTGAAGGTGCTGCCCAGCGGCATTCCGGCCCAAAATGCCGCGATCCTCGGCGCTTCCGCTCTGATCTGGAACGAATGATTCTTGCAGGGATCGTTGCGGATTCCAGGTGTAAATATCGTCGCAAACCACTCTGTGACAAGCGTCCGGCCTTGCAAGGCCGGACGCTTTCTGTTGTCTGGGTCGGACGAAGCCTTATTTATCGCATCGGCAGCTCGATCGAGCCGATCAGGAACCCGTCGCAATAGATCTGTACCTGGTAGGTACCGGCGGTGAAGCCGCTGCCGGTGTAGAAGATACCGATGTTGAGGTCTTCGTTCTGGTAATCCACGTCACGCGATGCGGAGTAAGAGAGGCGTTCGCCCTCGAATTCGAACGTCGGAACGCTTTCGCTCGACAGCACGTATCCGTCGGGCGACAGGATGCGGACGTAGATCGTCTTTTCGCCCGGAGTCGCCAGGGCGTTGGCCGTGAGGGTGAAATCCACGCGCAGACGCTCGGCGTTCTTGATGCGCGACACCTCCTTGATGCGGGCGTTGAGCGCTACCATGCGGATACCCGGGCGTTGATAACCGATCCCTGGCGTACTTTGTTGTTGAGCTCCTGGGCCTTCTCTTCGGCCATCTCGGCACGCATCTGGGCCGTGGTGATCTCCTTGCGGTAGGATACGTTTTCGTCGATCAGCTTTTTGTTGAGCGTGTTGAGCGAGTCGATCTGGTGAAGATAACCCCGCATGATGGTACGCAGCGTGCCGACCTCTTTTTCATATTGCTTGATTTTGGCCAGACTCCACGAACGCTCCTGTTTGAGCCGCTGCATCAGCGAGTCGGCCCGCTGGCGTTCGATGCCCATCTGGAGCGAAAGGGTGTCGTTGGATAGTTGCAGGTCGTCGAAATCCTGCATCAGGTCGCTCAGGTTGTTCTGGATCGAATCGCGGTCGATGACCAACAGGTCGTAATCGGCCTGCTGCTGGCGATGGATGTTGTAATAGAGGACCGTGATGGCAGCCAGGATCACCGCCAGGATAATGATGACGATGCGGTAGCCGAGGATCGACTTGTTCGCGCCCTTGCGGGGATCGTCGTTTTCGTATTCGGGTTGGTTGTAACCTTGATAGTTCTCTTCCATGGTGCGAATATTTTATACAAATAAAATAAAAGACGGGGCAATCGCTGCCGGTTTGTGTCCGAAAATCGCAGAACCTCACCCCATGTTCTGCAAATATAATGGATTTTTATTTGATTTTACTGCTCAACGGATATTTCAGTCCGTGATATCCCGAAATATAGGCCTGAACGCTGCCGATGCGGACCGGCGATTCGATGTAGAGAGGAATGAGGTTTTGTCGTCCGAAATCCAGACCGTGAACTCCGTTCCGTCCGTAAACGAGTACCCTTCGGAGGTGCCGATCTGACAGGCGAACTTCAGGGTGCGGAACGTACCCATACTGCGGATTTTCTTGGTTTCACGCCCCAGAAAGCGGTACCGCAGATGGCGGATCGTATCTTCGAGGAGCATTTCGAGCACCTCCGTTTTACCTTCCTGGAGCGTTGCCGGGTCGATGCTCCGCAGGTGGAAATAGAGCGACACGGGATCCATGCTGCGCGGGGTGAGCGACATCGTTTTGGTTGTATCGCGCACCATGCGGCGTCCCTGCCACCGGGTGTGTACCGTCATTTCGGGCCAGTCGTACACGTAGTTGCTCCAGAACCGGTAGTTGCCTTCGCGGATATCGCTTTCGAAACGGCGTGTCTTCAACTCCTCGCGATCGACCAGAATCGTATATTTGTCGTCCACGTTCATTACCCAGCGGAAGGCGGGGAGCGTTTTGCCGTGTGCCACGATGCGGTACATCGGCTCTCCTTCATATTCTTCTTCGACGGTGGTCACGCGTACGCTTCCCACTTCGGTATTGGGAAAGAATTTGGCCTTGTAGCTGGCCCGGTAATCGAGTACTTCGCCCGGCTGATAGAGCTGGGCGCCAGCAGGCAGGGCTGCCAGGAAAAACAGGACGGTGAAAAAAATCTGTTTTCATTGAAAAGTTGCAAAAAAGTAATTTACTCTGTTTTTTACGGCTGTTTTATCTGTTTCTGCCGACGTGTTTGCGGATGAATTGCGGAAAGTTTTCGATTCGGGCTTTACAATCCGCCGGTTCGGGTCGTCGTTCCGGGCGGATAAGGTTTGCCTTGTGCGGAACTTCTTCCGGAGTGGTTCAAATACCCTGCCGTGCGAAAAGCTGCGGAATCGTTAAAAAGCAGGAAAGCGGTGTGTTTCATCGTGCCGAGGTGAATGAATCAGGATATTTGGGAAAAATCGATCTCTTCACGGCCGGAGTAGCGCTTGCGGAGTTCCCGAAGCCCCTCGTGGCCGTTTTGGGCCAGTGTCGGGTCGGCCGTCAGCACTTCGGCAGCCGCTTCCCGGGTGACGGTCAGGATCTGGCTGTCGAGCGTCGGGTTGGCGATCTTCAGATCAAATGCCATGCCGCTCTGCAGCGTGCCGTTGATGTCGCCCGAGCCCCCGCAGTTTGAGGTCCAGCTCCGCCAGGCGGAATCCGTCGTTGGTTTCGCACATCGCTTCGAGCCGCAGGCGGGCCTCCTTCGAGAGCTTCTCGCCCGACATCAGGATGCAGTAGGACTGCTCGCTGCCGCCGTCCAACGCGGCCGCGCAGCTGGTGAAGCTGCGAGAGGCCGAATCGTTCGGCCGACTCGATCACCATGACGGTGGCGTTGGGTACATCGACGCCGACCTCGATGACCGATGTGGCGACCATGATATTCGCCTAGCCGCTCTTGAACTGACGCATCGACTCCTCCTTGTCGGCGGGCTTCATCTTGCCGTGGCAGATCGCCGTGACGTACTGCGGCAGCGGAAAATCCCGCGAGATGGCTTCGTAGCCGTCCTGCAAATCTTTGTAATCCATCGTTTCGGACTCCTTGATAAGCGGATAGACGACATAAATCTGTCTTCCTTCTTGATCTCCTGCCGCATGAAACCGAAAAGCCGCAGGCGGGCGGCGTCAGTGTAGTGCACCGTGCGGATCGGCTGACGTCCCGGCGGCAGCTCGTCGATCACAGAAACGTCCAGGTCGCCGTAGAGGGTCATCGCCAACGTGCGGGGAATCGGTGTGGCGGTCATCACGAGGATATGGGGCGGCTGTTCGTTCTTGGTCCAGAGCCGGGCGCGCTGCTCCACGCCGAAGCGATGCTGTTCGTCGATCACCACGAATCCCAGGTTCGAAAACTGTACCCGGTCTTCGATCAGGGCGTGCGTGCCGATCAGCAGGTCGATCGAGCCGTCGGCAATTCCGGCGAGGGCTTCCCGCCGTTCGCGTGCTTTGGATGCTCCGGTAAGGATCGCCACCCGCACGTCCATTCCTTCGAGCATCCTCCGGAAGGTGGCGTAGTGCTGGCGGGCGAGAATTTCGGTCGGGGCCATCATACAGGCCTGAAAGCCGTTGTCCACGGCCAGCAGCATGGACATCAACGCGACGAGGGTCTTGCCGCTGCCCACGTCGCCTTGCAGCAGGCGGTTCATCTGGTAGCCGGAGATCGTGTCCTGCCGGATCTCCTTGACTACGCGCTTCTGCGCCCCGGTCAGCGGGAACGGCAGCCTGGTGTTGAAGAAGGTATTGAATACGCCTCCCACTTTGGGAAGAGGAATCCGTTGTTTTCGACAGGCGGGCAGTGCGGCGCGATTGGATACCCAGTTGAATGCCGAGTAGCTCTTCGAACTTCAGCCGGTATTGTGCCTGCCGCAGCAGTTCGGGCGATTGCGGAAAATGGATGTTGTAGAGCGCATCGCGCAGCGACAGCAGACCGTACTGGATCCGCATTCGGTCGGGCAGCGTTTCGCGGATATGGTCCCGCACCATCGGCCAGAGGTTGCAGACGATCGTGTAGATGCCTTTGGTGCCGAGGACGCTCGAAAGCCGCTCGGTCGAGGAGTAAATGCCTTGCAGACCGCTTTCGGCCTTGCGGGAAAAGGCTTTCTCGATGGTTTCGATTTCGGGATGTACCACCGACAGTTCGCCCTTGAAGAAGGATGGGCGGCCGAAAATCAGGTATTCGCGCCCCACTTCGATCCGTTTTTCGATCCATTTGATTCCCTGGAACCAGACCAGTTCGGCCACGCCGCTGCCGTCGTTCACGACGGCCGTGAAACGTCGTTTGCGCCCGCTCCGGCATAGCTGACGCCTGTGATGCGCCCCGGAACTGGATGAGTGCGGAATCCCCTTCCGCGATCTGGTCGCTGCGGTAGATCCTCGTACGGTCGATGTAGCGGAACGGATAGTGGCAGAGCATATCGCCCAGCGTGCGGATGCCCAGCTTTTCCAGCAGCCGGGCCCGCGCCTCGCCTACGCCCGCGACGAATTTGATGTCGTTGGCGAGATAGTTCGCCATACGTTGTTTGCCTGACAAAGATAGTGCAAGCCAAGAGCAGCGCCAAATTTAATCGAACGTCGCCGAAGCGTCGTCTTCAGCAGGGACGGTAAACCCGAGGCCGTATCGGATTTATTCGAGAACCGCCTGTCTTTGCCGGTGCTGCTTTTCGCAAAGATAGCGAAAGCCGAGAGAAAACGGGAACTTGTTCCCGTTTTTCCGAGGTGCATCCTATCTTCTACAAAGATAATGAAAGTAAGTGTTCGGCGACCCGAACAGGGCGGAAAATGATTCGTAGCAGAGTATCGAACTTTTGTCGATCGGATATTTTGCCCGATTTTGTCCGCAGGGACGGATATTTCCGAAGATTTTTCAGTACCTTTCGGCAAATAAGGAGGAGTTATGGAAGATTACATCCTGCGGGAGATCGACAAGATCGGCAAACTCATCGAAGCCCTTTTGCAGAAGGCGGGCATCCTGCGGAGAAGCGGGGCGGAGAGGCCGTTTGCGAAACCGCCCGGACGGAGTTGGCGGAGGCGCTCGATCTGGATATCGACACTCTGCTGGCCCGGGAGGACTTTATCGGCGTGCTGACCCGCGAGTATGGCTTCAGCGACGAGAACCTGGAAAAATTCGCCGAGCTGCTGTTCGATTTCGCGGCCGCTTCGCCCGATCGGGACGCGACGGTCCGGCTCGCCTGCGGCATTACGGCCATTTACCGTTATCTGGACGAAAAGAAGGCTCCCGTATCCCTGAACCGCTACTACATCCTCAAGGAGTTGGAGAATATGACTGCCCGATAGCGCGGCGCCGCCGAACGGTCGCCATTCCGGTTTGTGCAGGATAAAACGCGAATGTCTGTTTTATCCTGCCTTCATTTTCACTACCTTTGTGGTAATAAATTCTGGCAGGACATGAATTTGACCAAGTATGAGCGCCGCCCGAGCCGTGAAGTCCGCATCGGACGGGTTGTGATCGGAGGTGACCGCCCGATCGCCGTGCAGTCGATGACCAATACCGACACCAAGGATACCGAAGCCTGTATTCGGCAGATCGAACGCATCTTCCGGGCCGGAGGTCCTATCGTCCGGCTGACGGCCCAGGGGCGTCGGGAGGGAGAGAATTTGGAGCGGATCGTCCGCCGTTTGCGGGAGGAGGGATGCGATGCCGCCGTCGTGGCGGACATCCATTTCGTGCCCGAAGTGGCTGCGATCGCTGCGAAATACGTGGACAAGGTGCGCATCAACCCGGAAACTATAACTCGTCGCACGGGGAGTTCGAAGCCCTCATCGACCAATGCCGGGAGCGCGGCGTGGCGATCCGCATCGGCGTGAATCACGGTTCGCTCTCGAAGCGCGTTTTCGACGAGTGGGGCGATACCCCCGAAGGGATGGTGGCCTCGGCGATGGAGTTCCTGCGCGTCTGCCGCGAAAAGGCGTTCGATCAGGTCGTGGTGTCGATGAAGTCGAGCAATACGCGGGTCATGGTGGCCGCCTACCGGCTTCTGGCGGAAGCGATGGAGCGGGAGGGGATGGATTATCCGCTCCACCTGGGCGTCACCGAAGCGGGAAACGGGATCGAAGGGCGCATCAAGAGCGCTGTCGGTATCGGAGCGCTTTTGGCGGACGGTATCGGCGATACGATCCGCGTTTCGCTGACCGAAGCGCCGAGAACGAGACCCCCGTGGCGCAGCTTTGGTCGATCATTTTGCCCGCCGCAGCGGGGTGTTCTCCGTCAAATACCGGAGCGCTATACGCCGACGCGATATTGTCGGCGGAGCGATATACAAACTCCCTTGATTCACTCCGAGTTGCCTGCCGACTGGCGGGTGATCGAAGCCCTGACCGAGAATCCTACGGCCGAGCTGCGGGCCGCGATCCTGAGCCTCGACCGGGTGGACGAACCCGTCGCGGTGTGCCGCCGTTACGAGGATCCGACGGTCGAAGCCGTCGCCGTCAAAGCCGCCGCCGATCTGGGGCCGCTCTTTCTGGACGGGTTGGCGGACGGCATTCGGATCGACGCGCCGCACCTTTCGGAAAAGGAGATCGCGGAGATCGAGCTGATGATCCTGCAGGCGGCCCGCGTGCGGATGTCCCGCACCGAATACATCGCCTGCCCGAGCTGCGGTCGTACGCTTTACGATATAGAGGGAACGCTCGCGGCGATCCGTGCCCGAACCTCGCACCTTAAAAATTTGAAAATCGGCGTGATGGGTTGTATCGTAAACGGACCCGGCGAGATGGCCGACGCCGATTACGGCTACGTGGGCGCCGCTCCGGGCGTATCACCCTTTACAAGGGCGCACGGTGGTGGAGAAGAACATCCCTCAGGAGGAGGCGCTCGATCGGCTCGTGGCGCTCATCAAGGCCAACGGCGATTGGGCCGATCCTGAAAATCAACCGGAACGACCATGACGATTCTGCCTGCAGCCTATTTGGGGTCGGTCGAATATTTCGCACACCTGCTGTGCGACGATTGCGTCATCGACATCGGGGAACATTTTGTCAAGCGTTCGGAGCGCAATCGGGCGCAAATTCTCGCTTCGGGCGGCGTGATGGACCTCACGGTGCACGTGCGGCATGCCAACCGTCCCCGTACGCCGATGCGGGATGTGCGGCTCGACTATTCGAAGCGGTGGCAGCACCAGCATTGGATTTCGTTGGTGTCGGCTTACCGGGGATCGCCCTATTTCGATCACTACCGCTCCTCGTTCGAGCCTTTCTATCGGCGGGAATACGATTTTCTGGTCGATTACGACCTCGAACTGACGGAGGTGCTGCTTCAAAAACTGAATGTGCAGAACCGCCCCCGTATTTCGGAGCAATACGTCGAAGCCGCTCCCGGCGACCTCGATCTGAGGCCCAAACAAAAAGAGGACCCGGCGTTTCATGCCGAGTCCTATTTCCAGGTCTTTTCCGACCGGCTGCCTTTCGCGCCTAATTTGTCAGTCGCAGACCTGCTGTTTGCTGAGGGTCCCGACGCGGCGGAGCTACTAAGGCGCAGTTTCCGGTAAGGAACGTTTCGTCGTATAAATCCCCGGCTTTCGCTTCTATCTTCATCCGGCCGTTGAGCCGTACCGAGTCGCAGCGGTAGATGCACGGTGCGTATTGCTCGACCGCGAGCGTGTCGCCCGAGAGGGTTACGACCGGCTCTCCGGCCGAAGAATAGACGGTTACGGTCTGCAAGTCGCCGTTACGCTCATCCTCCCGGCGTCCGGCGATGTGGAGCGTAGGTTCGGTGTTGTTCCACAAAGCCTTGTAAAGATGGAAAGCGTCCTTGCGGCGTCGTCGGTCCAGCGTGACGAGCCCCGTAGCCTCCACGCCCTGCGGACGGCGGGCCGAGCCGTAGTCGAACAGGGTGTTGATCCAGGTTCCCCACAGCAGCGTGTCTTGTGCCAGGTATTTCGTGTAATCTTCATGAAAACGGGTCTGCCGTCCTTCCGGCTGCCAGAGCAGGCTGTTCGAGCGGCGTCGGCGAGCCGGATCGCCTTGTTGTTCGATCTGCCCCGCTTCACCGTAGCAGATGCCCGAACGGAGCTGGTTCCACCCCGACCGAAGCTGGCCGAGCCAGATTTCGAGGTCTTCCGTGCGGCCTTTGTCCCAGCCGATGTTCTGCGCCCATACGATCAGGTCGGTGATCTGGTTCAGTTCTCCGTCCTGGTTGCTGGTGCGCCGTCGGGCGGCTGCGGTCCATTTTTGCCAGTTCGTTCAGTGTCCGCACATAGGGCACGGGGTTTTCGCCCCGTTGCCAGAGGCAGTCGAAGAGTCCCCAGATGACCACTGACGGCCGGTTGATATGCTGGGCGATGATTTCGCGCAGTTGCTGGCGACCGTTCGCCTCGAGTTGCGGGTTCGGATAATAGGAAACGTCGCTGAGGAAAGGTGCCCGGATCAGCGGCAAGTCGATCCAGACCAGTACGCCTGTGCGGTCGCAGAGGTCGTACAGACAGGGGGCGTGCGGTCCTGCGGGCGAGCGCATGGCATTGGCTCCCAACTCGCGTATGAAAGCGAAATCTTCGGCATAGTCCTCCGCCTCCATAGCGCTACCCGTGCCCGGACGGTCGTAGTAGAGCGTTACGCCGTGAACCCGAACGAGCGAGTCATTGAGGCGGAAACCTCTTCGGGTGTGACGCGGATGTTGCGGAAGCCCGTGGCGATTTCGATCTCATCGCGCGAGGTGTCGCTCTCGACGGATACCCGCATTCGATAGAGGTTGGGTGATCGAGGTCCCACAGTCGGGGATTTTCGACCGTGAAGGGATGACGACGGGTTTGCCGTCGAGTTTGGCCTTTATCGTTTTGGCTGCGGCCTGAATTCCGTCCGGATCGAACGCTTCGAGGGTCACGCGGCAGAAGTTGTCGCCTTTCGAGATGAGGTGGATTTCGGCCTCGGCTTCGGCCCGTTCGGTCGATACGGCCCGAGGGTGGATCAGGACTCCCGACGAGCCCAGATACAGAGGCGATACGGCGGTGGGGTCGGTGACGATGAGTTCTACCTCCCGGCTGATGCCGCCGTAGATGTTGTGGATGGACGAGAGCGGCAGCACGTCGCCCGTAATGGCGTTGCTCACGGCTACGCGAAGCAGGTTTCGCTGCCGTATTTCACCCGGTCGGTGATTTCGAAGACGAAAGCGGTCGTTCCGCCCCGGTGCTCGCCGACGTAAGTTCCGTTTACGAAGAGGTGGGCGACGCTCTCCACGCCGTAGAATTTCAGGAAGAGCCGCTTTCCGGTCCAGGTCTGCGGTACGTAGAGTTTGCGCTGATAGTCGGCGGTCGTGCGCAGGTATGGGATCGTCCCGGCCAGTGCATCGAGGTTCCAGGTGTGCGGCAGCGTGACACAGCGGGCGTTGTCGCTGCTGTTTTCGTAGCGGAACGAGAAGAGCCAGTCGTCGCAGAGCGGATATACTTCGCGGGCCTGCACACTCCAGGCGGCGATCAGCAGAAAGATCAGAAGTAACTTTTTCATTTCGATATGTATTTGGCCCCGAAAGGCATTTTCCGTAAAACCGTATTGTTCCGGATCGCTCCGAAGGAACCGGGCGGTTCCGGAGGGTTATCGGAAACAGTGGCACAAAGATACGAAACCCGGCCGATATTTTAACCTTTCCGGACGAATTACCGCATCTCGTTCCCTTTTCCGAGGTCGATTTATAAGCGCTATCTTTACCGAACGGCCGAATTATTTCGTATTTTTGCGGCCGGTTGAAATTGTCGATCCATGAGCGAGAAATCGAAAGGAACCCTTTGCGGCATCGTTGCCGCCGTGAGTTACGGGATGAATCCCCTCGGTGCTTTGTCACTCTACCGGGCGGGAATAAACACCAATTCCGTGCTGTTTTACCGCTATGCGCTTGCCGCCGTACTGCTGGCAGCCCTGTTGTTGGTGCAGAAAACTTCGCTGCGCATTACGCGCCGGGAGTTCTCCGTGCTGGGATTGCTGGGAGTGATGTTCGCCGTATCGTCGCTCACGTTGTTCATGAGTTTTCACTATATGGATGCGGGATCGCCTCCACCCTTCTTTTCGTCTATCCGGTCATGGTGGCCGTCATCATGGCGATTTTCTTCAGGGAGCGAATTTCGCTGGTCACGGTCCCTCCATTTCCCTGGCTCTGTGCGGAATCGCGTTGCTGTACCGGGGTGAGGGCGGTGCGGTACTCAATACTGCGGGCGTTGTGCTGGTCATGGCTTCGTCGCTCTCGTATGCGCTCTATATCGTGGTGGTCAACCGTGCTTCGTTGAATATGTCGTCGGTGAAGCTTACGTTTTACGTGCTGTTGTTCGGCGTGGCTGCGATCGTGTTGTATTCGCTGTGTTGTCCCGACCAGCCTTTGCAGCTTCTCTCGACACCCTCGATGTGGGGGGGGTGGGCGGCGATGCTGGCTCTGATTCCTACGGTCGTTTCGCTGGTGTTGATGACCGTTGCCGTGCATGCCATCGGTTCTACTCCGACCGCTGTTATGGGGCTTTGGAGCCGCTGACGGCAGTGGTGATCGACGTGACGATCTTCGGTGAATTGTTCACTGCGCGGCTTGCTGCGGGTATCGGCTTGATCCTGTTGGCCGTCACCCTTATCGTTGCGGGCAAATCCCTGCATCCGCGCCTGGCGGCGATTATCGGGCACCGGGGTTTTACGCCACAGCCGGTAGGCTCCGGTGTGGAATAATTCTACATTTTGTAGATTCACGCCACAGGATCGGCCTCGTCTGTTGCAGGCGTATTATATTGTGTATGATTCGCTTATCCGGATAGAACAGGATTGGCGCGGGGTTTGGGTAAAGTCCTTTAACCCTTTTATGGATAAAAACTACTTATGAAATGAAACCGAATCTGAAAGAGTTGAATTTGGAGAAACTGAAAAAAATAGCGGCCAAAACACCTCGTCTTCGGGTGAAACTGACTCGTAAGCACTGGATCTTCATCGGCTGTGCCGTCGTGGTGCTGGTCGTTCTGCTCGTCGTGTTGCTGCGTCCCCGGCCGCAGGCCGCCGCACTGCCGGTGGTGGCCGTCGAACCGGTGCAGGTCGAAGATGTCAGCATCTATGGCGAGTACGTGGGCCGTATCCGGGCCCAGCAATTCGTCTAGATCCGGGCCCGCGTCGAAGGTTATCTGGAGAAGATGCTCTTTGCCGAGGGAACCTATATCAAGAAGGGCCAGACGCTTTTCATCATCGACCCGACGGTCTATCGCGCCCGTGCGAACAAGGCCAAGGCGCAGTTGAACAAAGCCCGGGCCCAGGCTCTGAAGGCCGAGCGCGACCTGAACCGTATTCGTCCGCTGTATGAGCAGAATGCCGCCAGTCAGCTCGACCTGGATAACGCCATCGCCTCCTACGAGAGCGCTGTGGCGGACGTGGTGGTGAGCGAAGCCGACCTTACGCAGGCTGAAATGATACTCGGCTACACGACCGTGCAGTCGCCCATTTCGGGTTACATTTCCGAGCGGAACGCCGATATCGGTACGCTCGTCGGTCCTTGCGGCAAGTCGCTGCTGGCCACCGTGGTAAAGAGCGATACGGTGCGGGTCGATTTCAGTATGACCGCGCTGGATTACCTGCGTAGCAAGGCCCGTAACGTCAATCTGGGCCATAAGGATTCGACCCGCAAGTGGGACCCCTATATTACGGTCACGTTGGCCGACGGGCGCAGTATCCCTATCGGGGACTGGTCGATTTCGCCGATCCGCAGGTCGATCCCCAGACGGGTACCTTCTCCGTGCGGGCCGAGATGCCCAATCCCGACCATATCCTGCTCCCCGGACAGTTCACTAAGGTCAAACTGCTGCTCGACGTGCTCGAACGGGCGGTCGGTTCCCAAGAAGGCCCTGATTATCGAGAAGGGCGGCGCCTATGTCTTCGTCGTGCGCCGGGACAGCATCGTGGAGAAGCGTTTCGTGGAAACGGGTCCGGAAACGGGCAATAACTTCATCGTCGAACGAGGACTTGCCTCGTATGAAAATATCGTCGTCGAAGGCTATCACAAGCTGACGCACGGCATGAAGGTCGAACCCGTGGCTCCTCGTGAAGAGGAGGCGAATCCAGAGGAGGAGTAGCCCATGAAAGACGACTTTTCATCGACCGGCCGGTCTTTTCGACGGTGCTGTCCATCATCATCGTGATCGTCGGCGGCATCGGCCTCGCCCTGCTGCCCGTCGATCAGTACCCTCAGATCGTACCGCCTGTGGTGCGTGTTTCGGCGTCCTATCCCGGTGCCGACGCGCAGACCGTGACACAGGCCGTTGCTACCCCCATCGAGCAGGAGCTGAACGGTACGCCCGGCATGATCTATATGGAGTCGTCGAGCTCCAACTCGGGCGGTTTCTCCGCGACCGTCACCTTCGATATTTCGGCCGATCCCGATCTGGCGGCCGTGGATATTCAGAACCGTCTGAAGAAGGCCGAAGCGCGTCTTCCGGCCGAGGTGGTGCAGAACGGCATTTCGGTCGAGAAACAGGCCGCCAGCAAACTGATGACCATCACGCTGCTCCGTCCGACCCCAAGTTCGACGAAATATATTTGAGTAATTACGCCACGCTCAACGTGCTGGACATGCTGCGCCGCGTGAAGGGCGTCGGCAGCGTCTCGAACGTCGGCAGCCGCTATTACGCCATGCAGATATGGGTCATGCCCGACAAGCTGGCCGACCTCGGCCTGACGGTCAAGGATCTGCAATCCGCGTTGAAGGATCAGAACCGCGAGTCGGCGGCCGGCGTGCTGGGGCAGGCTCCGATGACGGGCCTCGACGTGACGATCCCCATTACGGCGCAGGGACGTTTGTCGTCGGTCAGCCAGTTCGAAGATATCGTCATCCGGGCCAATCCCGACGGTTCGATCATCCGCCTGAAAGACGTGGCCCGCATCTCGCTCGAAGCCTCGTCGTACAGCACCGAGAGCGGCATCAACGGCGGTAATGCCGCCGTGCTGGAGATCAAGATGCTTCCGGGAGCCAATGCAATGGAGGTGGCCGAGGCGGTGAAGGCCCAGATGGAGGAGATCAGCCGCAATTTTCCGGAGGGTATCTCTTACGAGATTCCTTCGATATGACTACCTACATTTCGAATCGATCCATCACGTCTATCAGACGCTTTTCGAAGCGTTGCTGCTGGTGATTCTGGTGGTATTCCTTTCGTTGCAGAGCTGGCGGGCGACGCTCATTCCGATCGTGGCCGTGCCGATCTCGCTGATCGGTACCTTCGGCGTGATGCTCGTCTTCGGCTTCGCTCAATATGCTGACCCTGCTGGGTCTGATTCTTGCCATCGGTATCGTGGTCGATGACGCGATCGTCGTGGTCGAAAACGTCGATCGCATCATGAACGAAGAGCGCTTTCGCCGTACGAAGCGACCAAGAAGGCAATGCGGAGCCTGAGCGGAGCGTTGATCGCCATGTCGCTGGTGCTGTGCGCCGTGTTCGTCCCGGTGAGCTTCCTTTCGGGCATTACGGGGCAGCTCTATCGCCAGTTTACCATTACGATCGCCGTATCGGTAATCATCTCTACGGTCGTGGCGCTGACGCTCAGCCCCGTGATGTGCGCCTACCTGTTGAAGCCCGACAGAGGCGGCCGGAAGAAACGGTTTTTCCGGTATATCAATTTCGGTCTTGCGAAAGGCAATAAGCTCTACGGCCGTATGATCGGCCGGGCGCTCGCCCATTCGCGCCGTATGTTCGCCGCCTTCGGCGTGGTACTCATCGGTATCTGGTTGATGAATAAACTCGTGCCCGAGAGTTTCATGCCGCAGGAGGATCAGGGGTATTTCACCGTGGAGCTGGAGCTGCCCGAAGGGGCGACTATCGAGCGTACGCGCGAGGTGACCGACCGGGCGATGGCCTTTCTGATGCAGGATCCCGATGTGGAGTATGTACTCAACGTGACGGGTTCGAGTCCTCGTGTGGGCAGCAACCAGGCCCGCAGCCAACTGACCGTGATCCTCAAGTCCTGGAAGGAGCGGGAATCGGAGGATATCAGCGAAGTGATGAAACGTGTGCGCGACGAGTTGTCGCGTTATCCCGAAAGCAAGGTCTATCTTTCGACGCCTGCCGTCATTCCCGGTCTGGGAACCTCGGGCGGTTTCGAAATGGTGCTCGAAGCTCGCGGGGATGCCGGCTATGCCGAGCTGCAGCGCGCCGTCGATACGCTGATGCACTATGCCGCGCAGCGGCCCGAGTTTACGGGGCTGGCCTCTTCGATGCAAGCCGATATTCCGCAGCTTTATTTCGACGTGGACCGCGACAAAGCGCAGTTGGTCGGGGTTTCGATGTCCGACATCTTCTCTACGATGAAAGCGTTCACGGGTTCGATCTACGTCAATGACTTCAACATGTTCAACCGCATCTACCGTGTTTACATTCAGGCCGAGGCGCCCTATCGGGCTTACCGCGACAACCTGAACCTCTTCTTCGTACGGGGTGCCGACGGGGCGATGATTCCCGTCACGTCGCTCGGTACAACGCACTATACGACGGGTGCCGGTACGATCAAGCGTTTCAATATGTTCAACGCTGCGACCATCACGGGCGAAGCGGCTCACGGATACAGTTCGGGACAGGCGATGGACGAGCTGGAAAATATCGTGCGTGAGAAATTGCCTGCGTCGGTGGGCGTCGAGTGGAGCGGCCTTTCTTACCAGGAGAAGCATGTGAGTGGACAGACGGGTCTTGTGCTGGCGCTGGCTTTCCTGTTCGTCTTCCTCTTCCTCGCCGCCCAGTACGAGAGCTGGTCGGTGCCCGTCGCGGTCATTCTCTCGCTGCCCGTAGCCGGAATCGGTGCCTATCTGGGTATCTGGGTTTGCGGTTTGGAAAACAACATCTATTTTCAGATCGGACTGGTGATGCTCGTGGGGCTGGTGGCCAAGAACGCCATCCTGATCGTCGAATTCGCCAAGGAGGAGGTGGAAAAAGGCCGCGACGTGGTGTCGGCGGCACTCAAGGCCGCACACCTGCGTTTCCGCCCGATCGTGATGACCTCGCTGGCGTTCATCCTCGGCCTGCTGCCGCTGGTGTTCGCATCGGGTCCGGGGTCGGCGAGCCGTCAGGGCATCGGCACGGGCGTCTTCTTTCGGCATGCTGGTAGCTATTTCTGTCGGCATCGTCTTCGTGCCCTTCTTCTTCGTGTGGATTTACCGGATTAAAGCAAAACTGAAGAAACGATGAAACGAGTTGCGATATTTGTCATTTTGGCTGCACTGACCGTCGGATTCTCTTCCTGTTCGGCTGTGCGGCACTGTCAGGCCCCCGAGGTGGAGATGCCCGGGCAGATCGCTTCGGGCTATACCGATTCGCTGACCATCGCCGATCTGAGCTGGTGGCAGTTTTACGGGGATTCGACGTTGCGCCGGGTCATCGAGCTGACCTTGGAAAATAACAAGGATATGCTTGCGGCGGCGGCTCGTGTGGAGCAGATGCGGCAGTTGTATCGGATAAGCAAGGCCGAGCGTTTGCCGAATTTTTCGGCCAAAGGGCTGGCTGATTACGAAACGAACGATTATGCCGACGAGGAGTCGAGCCGTGATCCGGAGCTCAGTGCCAAGCTCTCCGTCAGTTGGGAGCTGGACCTTTGGGGAAACCTGCGCTGGGCCAAGCGCAAGGGCGGGGCGGAGTATCTCTCTTCGGTCTAGGATTGGCGTGCGATGCGTATGACTCTCGTCGCGGAAGTTGCGACGGCCTATTTTCAGTTGATGGCTTTGGATAACGAGCTTTCCATCGTGCGTCGTACGCCCGAACGCGCAGCGAGGGTGCAGCAGGCGCAGTTGCGGTTCGAGGGCGGTCTTACCTCCGAAACAGTTTACCAGCAGGCCAAAGTGGAATACGCTTCGACGGCGACCCTGATTCCGGATCTGGAGAGCAGGATCGAAATTATGGAAAACAGTATTGCATTGCTTATGGGAAAATCTCCTGACTGGGAGGTGTTGCGCGGTCAAATGAATATCGAAGCCGAGTTTCCGGACAGTCTGCCTGTCGGTCTGCCTTCGGGACTGTTGCAGCGGCGTCCCGACGTACGGGCTTCCGAACAACAGTTGCGTTCGGCGATGGCTTCGGCGGGGATGGCCTATGCAGATCGTTTTCCCCGGCTGACCTTCAATCTGGTAGGCGGTTGGGAGAACGATGCGTTGCAGGGTTTCTTTCGCTCCCCGTTCTCGTATGTGGCCGCTGCGATCGCCGCTCCGGTCTTCGGCTTCGGACGCAAGCAGGCCAAATATCGTGCGGCATTGGCGGCATACGACGTAGCCCGGCTGGGGTACGAGAAGAAGGTGCTGGAGGTTTTCAAGGAAGCCAACGATGCGGTAGTCACTTACCGTAACGTCCGCAAAACGGCCGCGTTGAAGGTCGCTCTGCGCGATGCTGCCCGCAAATACGTCGAACTGGCCAATTTGCAGTACCGGGGCGGCAGTATCAATTATATCGACGTGCTGGATGCCCAGCGCCGGTATTTCGATGCCCAGATCGGTTTGAGCAACGCCGTACGGGACGAACACCTCGCTTTGGTGCAGCTCTATAAGGCGTTAGGCGGCGGCTGGGGAGTGGTGGCGGAATAGCTTTCTGTTGTCAGATAGTCGGATTTAGCATTAAAAACCGGTTCTGAAGGGTTGTATGACAGTTTTTTTGATTTTTGTCTCGTAAATTTCCGGGCAAAAATTTTGAGGAATAAAAACCGTTTATATTTGCACTCGAAATACCACTAATGCGGAAATAGCTCAGTTGGTAGAGCACAACCTTGCCAAGGTTGGGGTCGCGAGTTCGAGTCTCGTTTTCCGCTCTGAAACGCAGAGGACAATCGAAAGGTTGTCCTCTGCGTTTTCAGTGTATTGAGGTCCGGATGAATGATCCTGTATCTCGTCTTTCGAGGGGCGGGAGTATCAATAAAAGTTTGCGAAATTACCTGTCGAAGCGCTGGTTCGAATTCTGTTTCCTTCTTCATGAAAAGATGGTTTATTATTCGGGAGAAGAGTTGATGCTCCTGCGTGATTCCAAATATATTATCAGACGGGATACGGATAAGTTCAGAGAATTTTGAGGAAATGGAGAGTCCGTTGTTCCTGTTTGACAAGGCAATGGAAAGATTTTTGGCAATAAAAGAAAAACTCCTGCTTGTCACCGACAGGCAGGATATAATTGGATCCGGGGAAATATTTTGAGGGACCGAAGCCAAAAGCCTTTTATTTTCCGGCAGATAACGGCGTCTGTTTCACTCTCCTTCGGGAATTATCGCTCTAAAACCGACTGTTGGCTCTGGCCGACCAGTTTCCCGTTTCGATATTCAGTCGGAGAAATCCCGACGTACTGTTTGAAATATTTGCCGAAGAAGGATTGGGTCGAAAAATTCAGTTCGGAAGCTATTTCCTTGATACTTAAGTCCGAGGAACGGAGCATCTGTTTGGCGTCGGCAATGACCATGCGAATGATCCACTGCAGGGCCGAAATGCCCGATTTCTCTTTGATGATTGCCGAAAAATAGCGGGGTGTCAGATATTGTTCCTGGGCGTAGTAGGTTACCTCCCGTTCCATGCGGTGATTCTGGTAAAGAGAGATTATGAAGTTCTGGAACACATGGTCTTTCCGGTCCTTGTGCTGGGGCTGTTGGGGTTGGCGTGCGAAATAGATGCTCAGAATTTCATAATAGAGTACTTCGCCCATTGCCGTTACCAACTCGTGATTGATGATCTTTTGTTGCGTATTTGTCACCGAGGTGTTTATTGCCGCAATCCGCTTCCGCAATGCGTCGATCAATTGGTCAATGTGTACGTATTGTTCTTTCGTCAGAGACAGGCAGGGTTTTCGTAGATGAAAAATTCCAGGTCGGATGGAATGTCTTTTCGCATTGGTCAGGACGTAATCTATATCGACTGTGAGTACGACGCCCTTCAGATCCTTGCTCCTATGTTTTATCTGAATGGACATAAGAAGAGGAGAGATGTATATGTCTCCCTGGCGGATGTGATATGTCTTGTCTTCCTGAATGATGTCGAGTTCCCCGCCTTGGCAGAGGAAAAGGCTGCATTTATCCGTTCGGGAGAAGGTATAACCTTCTTCCTGCATGGTGGATGTGAGAGGTGGAACAGTAGAAAATTCTACTGGAGTCGTCATAGAATACGGTTTTTTGTAATTTGGTCGCAAAATAGGAAAAAGGATATAAAGCACAAATAATATACAATATTCCGTTTGATAATCGTACAAATAGGATAATGAATAAACAGAATTAACCTGCCGGATTTCCCTTGCGAAGGCAATACCGTTGCCGGGATTTCATGATTGGAAATCGGAACTGTTTCGTCGGATGTTTGTACCGATGGTTTTTCGTTTTCCCTACTCGTTGTCGGGTGGGGAGAAAGGATGACCGGACGCAACTTTCGTAGAGAAACTGCGTCCGGTCGTCGGAAGGAGATGCTACGGAGGAGGTTTTTAAAAGCGACGGATGGCCGCCCATACTCCTGTTTTGCGGAACACTACGGTCAGGAGTATTCCGAGTGCGATGCCGGTAAAGAGCGTGCGAAACAGATTGCCGGAAGATTTTTTCGGTCGTCGAGGCGTGTGTTTCACGCAGGAGGGTCGTATCGCGGGCGAAGGAGGAAAGGTTTCGCAGACCGGTATGGCTTGCGAGGCTGTCCGATTGCCGCTGCCGCCGGAAAGTCTGGTTTGTCAGCAGCCATGTACGCCGTTCCGCTCGGTCGCTTATACCGGTGACGATGAGCGAATCGTCCTGTTTTTCGGCTCGGATCGCGGCCCGTCCGCTGCGGGCGGTGTAGGCCGCACCCGGGGAAGACGTTCGAGGTCTTTAAGCGGGATCGCCAGCCGGGTCCGGTCCGTCGGCAGGGATTCGGTCGCGATCAGCAGGGTCCGTGATGTCGAGTCGGACTCCTGTTGCTGTTGCCGTAGTTGTCGTACGAGGCTGTCGCGTTGCGATTTTTCGACGCTTCGTTCCGAATGTATTCGGGTCTGTATGTCCGAGGTCTGCGTCGTGGTGCGGGTCGTCGCACATCCGGCTGCCGTCAGGAGCAGCAGCGGCAGCAGCACGGGCCGTTTTTTCGTCGGGGAGGTTTCATCGGTTTTCTGGGTTTTGCGGTTGAAGTTTTGCGGAGCCCTTCGACTTCGCGGGTCAGTTTGTCGATTTTGCGGAGCAGTTCCTGTTGGGCGACCAGCCAGTCGGCTTTTTCCCGGCGCAGGGTGACGTTCTCCTGCAGTACGTCGTTGTACTTTTCGCACAACAGGTCGATCGAGCGCTGCATGTCGGCCAGCATGTCGTTGCGGCGCTTGCGGCGGCTGACCAGCCAGGTGACGGTTCCGGCCAGAAAGCCGCTCGGCAGGGCATAGGTCAGTAGGTCGGTGATAAGTGTCGGGTTCATTTCGGTAGTTCGTGTCGAAGGAGGTTAGAGAATGCCGGTTTCCCGAAGCCATGCCTGCACGTCGAACGATGGGCAGGCTTTGGCTGCCAGTTCGTTATGCCCTACGACGGCTGCGCCGGGAAATCGGGCGACGAAATCCCGGACGTAGTGTTCGAGGGCGCTCTTTTGCTGCGGAGTGCGGGTATCGCAGGGTCGTGCCGTCGGCGGCGACTCCTCCGGCGTGTGCGATGTGGCGGCTGGTGGCGTTGTAGGCGCAGGCGCCGTTGGTGATCTCCCAGGGATCGACCGTGCGGTCTTCGTTGTTGGGAACGAGCCGTTCGACGCTGCCGTCCAGGTGGATGAGGTCGGTATAACCCACCTGACGCCAGCCTCGGCCGCCCTGGGAAACGGGGGCTGTGTGCCACCTGCGGATATCGGCGGCACTCACTTCGCGGCCGGGCGGCGTGGCCGTGCAGTGGATGACGAGTCTTTCGAGTTTTGCCATAATAAAAAGTGTGAAAGGGGTTGGAATCGGGGCGATGACCGGATTCGGACGGAGTGGATAAGGTTCCTCCCGAGGAGACGGGAGAAGGTAGCCCGTTTCGGATTGGGTCGGCGAAGCGCAGGACTTCGGGGGGGTGACGGTTTCCGCTTTTCGGAAAAGCGGGGAGAGGCCGATGGGTGTTTGCAAAGATAACGGGAGACGCCCCGGAATACAAATCGGAGGGACATCCTGCGGCTTTTCGGCGGCATGATGTCGGTTTATTCCGTTGCGATGCGGCGGATTTCCGGTTTTCGGATTATCTTTGAAACGGTTCGACGGCTCGGGATATGAAATTTCCGAAATGCACGTTTGTTGTTCGATATGAAACGTAAAATAATTCGCACTATGATCGTTTTCCTTGCAGTCGCGGCTCTGTTGGTCGCGGCGATCGCTCTTTTTATGAATCGACCCGAATTCGGACGTGCTCCGCGCGGGGAGCGGCTGGAACGGATCTGGCGTTCGCCCAATTACCGCGACGGCGCTTTCCGCAACCGGCATGCGACGCCGCAGCTCACATCGGGAAAGGGCTGGTGGGCTACGATGTACGACTTCCTTTTCGAGCGTAAGGAGCGCAATCGTCCCGATCATGCGCTGCCTGCAGTGAAGACCGACCTGAAAGCGCTCGATCCGAAAGAGAACCTGCTGGTCTGGTTCGGCCACTCCTCCTACCTGATTCAGGCAGACGGGCTGCGTATTCTGGTCGATCCCGTTTTCGAAACGGCTTCGCCCTTGCCGTTTTTCAACAGACCTTTCGAGGGGACCGATCTCTATAAACCCGAGGATATGCCTGGGATCGACCTGCTGGTCATCACACGACCATTGGGACCATCTCGACTACGGCACGGTAACGAAGCTGCGCGACCGCACGGGCCGTGTCGTCTGCCCGCTGGGTGTGGGCGAGTATTTCGAATATTGGGGTTTCGATCCGCAGCGGATCACGGAGCTCGATTGGGGCGAACAAGCTGCGCTCGGCGGCGGCTTTACGGTATATTGCCGTCCCGCGAGGCACTTTTCCGGACGTACGTTTCGGGCGAACCGGACGCTGTGGGCTTCGTTCGTCGTCGAAACTCCGTCGCAGCGGATTTTCCTCGGCGGCGACGGCGGGTACGATACCCATTTCGCCGACGTCGCACGCGAGTTTCCGAATCTGGATGTCGCCGTGCTCGAAGACGGCCAGTACAGCGAGGATTGGCGCTATATCCACATGCTTCCGGCCGATCTGAAGCGGGCCGTAGAGGACCTCGCCCGGCGGGTTTTTCCGGTGCACAATTCCAAATACGCTCTGGCGCGGCATCCCTGGGACGAGCCGCTGAACAATGCGGCTGCACTCGCGGCGGAGAATCCCGAGGCGGGGATCGTGCTGCCGCGAATCGGCGAGCCGGTACGTTTGGACCGGTCCGACACGCTGCCGGGCAGGTGGTGGACAGCTCCCGAAATTGAAAGATAGCGAAGATCAGCCTTCGCTCTCTTTTTTTATCTTTCTCCGGTATTCCCGGCGCTATTTTTTGCCCTGATTGGCTACGGCTTCCATCAGCTTGCGGATCTGTTCGGGATCGCCCAGAAAGTAATCTTTCACCAGACGTAACTTGTCGTCGAATTCGAAGACATATGGCACGGCCGTCGGGAGGTTGAGTTCCGAGATCGCCGCGTCGGAGATGCCTTTCAGGTGTTTGATGATACCCGCAGGCTGTTGCCGTGCGCTACCACCAGGATTGCTTCGTGAACGGACAGTTCGGGGAAAATCACGCATTGCCAGTAGGGCAGCGCCCGTTCGATGGTTTGCTTGAGCGATTCGGTGCGGGGCAGCTCCTCGTCCGGGATCCCGGCGTAGCGGGGATCGAAGCGCGGATTGCGGGGGTCCTCTTCGCCGAGCGGCGCCGGAGCCACGTCGTAACTGCGGCGCCAGATGTGCACCTGCTCTTCGCCGAAGCGGGCCGCCGTTTCGCTCTTGTTGAGCCCTTGCAGTACGCCGTAATGTTTCTCGTTGAGGCGCCAGTTTTCTCGACGGGGATCCATTCCTGATCGAGCCGGTCGAGAACACAGTTCAGGGTCCGGACGGCCCTTTTCAGGTAGGAGGTGTAGGCTTTGCCGAAACGGAATCCTTCGGCTTTGAGCAATTCTCCGGCTTTGAGGGCCTCTTCGACGCCTTTGTCCGTGAGATCGACGTCCGTCCATCCCGTGAAGCGGTTTCGCGGTTCCACGCGCTTTCGCCGTGCCGCAACAGTACGATTTTTCTTGGTATGATCTGTTTTTATTTGTATTTCACTTCGTTGAGGCACTCTCCGTGGGAGAATGCCTGAATGTTTTCGAGGGTCGTGCGGGCGATGTTGTCCAGCGCCTCGCGGGTGAAGAATCCCTGGTGGGAGGTGAGGATCACGTTGTTGAAGGAGAGCAGGCGTGCCAGCATGTCGTCGTCCATGATCCGGTCGGAGGTGTCCTGATAGAAGTAATCCGCCTCTTCCTCATAGACATCCAGCCCCGCCGCTCCGATCTTTTCTCCTTGAGTCCTTCGATCAGGTCGCTCGTGCGGATCAGCTGCCCGCGTCCCGTGTTGATGATGATGACCCCGTCTTTCATTTGACCGATGGCTTCGGCGTCGATCATGTGGAGGGTTCGGTCCGTGAGGGGACAGTGCAGCGAGATGATGTCCGAGCGGCGGTAGAGTTCGGTCAGCGGAACGTAGGTCATACCTGATTCCCGGGCGAACGCCTGTCGGGCAGGGTCGTAGCCGAGGACCTCCATCCCGAAACCCCGCAGGATGCGGATGAGGGCACGGGCGATTTTTCCGTGCCGACGATGCCGGCCGTTTTGCCGTGCATATCGAAGCCGAGGAGGCCGTGCAGGGCGAAATTTCCGTCCCGGGTACGCCAGTAAGCGCGGTGTACCTTCCGGTTGAGCGAGAGCATCAGTGCCACGGCGTGTTCGGCCACGGCATAGGGCGAATAGGCCGGTACCCGGACTACCGTGATGCCGTGCTCGGCGGCGGCTTTCAGATCGACGTTGTTGAAACCCGCGCAGCGCAGGGCGATCAACCGTACACCCATGCGGGCCAGCTCCCCGACGGTTGGGGCATCCGCCGAGTCATTGACGAAGATGCAGACCGCATCGGCGCCTTGTGCCAGGGGTACGTTGTCGATGTTCAGGTGGCTGCGGTGGTATTTGATCCGTATCCCGTAGTCGGCGTTGATCCGGTCGAACGATTCGCGGTCGTAGGGCTGTGTCCCGAAAAATGGTTTTCATGGCGTATATTTCATTTAATTATAACGTTTTGTCGAGGCGGTATTATCCGTTCCGTTCACGGATTGTGCCAAGAGCGGGAGATTTGCCGCACAAACCGTATCGAAAGCAATATGTCCTTCGTTCGGTTCGGATTTCGAAGCACTCTGTCTCATGGCACTTTTTTTGTCCCGTTTGTTTCCTGAATAAACATGCAATGAGGAATCCGAGAGAACGCATACGCAACAGTAGGGGGTATAAATGGTGGATTTTGAGCCTCGTGATGCTCGGGACTTTCATGGCCGTGATGGACGTGACGGTCGTGAACGTCGGCCTGCCGACCATTATGTCGGTATTTCACATCCCCATTTCGACCGCCGAATGGGTCATTACGGCCTATATGATTACCATGACGCTCATGCTGCCTTCGGCGGGTTGGATCGCCGACCGCATCGGCAACAAACGGATGTATATTCTGGGGTTGGTGCTCTTCACCTTCGGATCGTGGCTCTGCGGCCGCGCCGGGAGCGATATGTTCCTGATTTCGGCCCGTGCCCTGCAAGGCTTCGGCAGCGGCATCATCCAATCGCTCGGCCTGGCGATCGTTACCCGGGAGTTTCCTCCGCAACAGCGGGGCTGGCCCTGGGGTTGTGGTCGGTGGCGGCCGCCGCTTCGATCTCGTTCGGTCCTCTGATCGGCGGTTATCTGGTGGACGATTACAGTTGGCACCTGATCTTCGATGTCAATGTTCCTGTGGGACTGGCGGCCATTCTGTTTGCAATTTTATCCAGAAGGAGTGGCGCGGTGCCCGTGCGGGCAGTTTCGACTGGCCGGGTTTTCTGTGCGTGGTCTGTTTCATGCCCCTTTGATCTTCGCACTGGCCCGAGGCAATTCGCCTTCGAATCCCGAGGGTGGAGTTCTCCGGAGGTGATCGGATGTTTTGCGGTTGCGGCTGCGGCACTCATTGTCTTTATCGTCCGGGAGCTGCGGTGCGAAAATCCGCTGTTGAATCTGAAACTGCTCGGCGAACGTAATTTCGGCGTTTCGATGGCTGTGCTGGCGATCTTCGGTATCGGCATGCTGGGCGGTACCTATTTGCTGCCGCTTTACATGCAGAAGGGGCTGGGCTATACGGCGATCATGGCCGGAAGCGTTTTTCTGCCCGTCGGCCTGATCCAGGGCGTGCTTTCGACCTGCTCGGGATTCCTGACCCGCTACGTCAAGCCGCTTTTCATCGCCGTGACCGGCATCCTGGTCATGACGTTGAGTTTCTATTTCGCCAGCCGGTTTACTCTTCATACTACGCATGCACAGATCATGTTGGTACTCTATCTGCGCGGCTTCGGCATGGGACTGACCTTTGCCCCGCTGAACGATTTCTCGCTCATGAATTTGAGCCAGTGCGATATGGCTTCGGCAGCCGGTATCTCCAACAGCATCAAGCAACTCTCGGGCAGCGTCAGCATCGCCCTGCTTACCGTTATTCTGACCGGCCGTACGGCGTTCCATTCGGCGCAGGGCGGGCTCTCTTCGGCGGAAAGCTACGTGGCCGGTATCTCCGACGATTTCCTTTTCGTCACATTCGTTTCGTTGGCCTCGGCACTGCCCTTCCTGTGGCTGCTGCGCCCGCGCCGCAAGGCGGCTTCGTTTAAGAGCGAAGGAACGGGCACCTGACGGGTTTGCTTTTATCGCCTTGAATCCCTATTTTTGTCCCGGGGAATCGTCTTTTCCCGGAGGATTTTGAAAACGATCAGCAGACATACGTTCCCGGTCCGAGGTCGCTTCGCGGCTCCTGGAGTGGTACGGACGCGAGGGCGCGACCTCCCTGGCGTCGCACACGGGACCCTTACCGGATCTGGATTTCGGAAGTGATCCTGCAACAGACCCGCGTGGCGCAGGGTATGTCCTATTATCATCGTTTTCTCGAACTGTTCCCCGACGTCGCGGCCCTCGCTTCGGCTCCCGAAGATCTGGTTCTCAAGTGCTGGCAGGGGCTCGGCTACTACTCCCGGGCCCGGAACCTGCTGGCCGCAGCCCGGCGGATCGTGGAGACGCACGGCGGCGTTTTCCCGACGGCCTATGCCGACGTGCGGGCATTGCCCGGCGTGGGCGACTATACGGCTGCGGCGATCTGTTCGATCGCATACGAGGAACCCTGTGCCGCACTCGACGGCAATGTCTTTCGGGTGCTTTCCCGCCTTTACGATCTCGATACGCCCATCGATACGACTTCCGGAAGGAGGACGTTCGCTGCGCTGGCCGATTCGCTGATCGACCGGCAGCGGCCGGGACTTTACAACCAGGCCATTATGGATTTCGGGGCTCTTTGCTGTCTTCCGGCACAGCCCCGCTGTACGGAGTGCCCTTTGCGTGACCGCTGTCTGGCTTTTGCCGCCCGTACGGTCGATGTCCGTCCCGTCAAACAGGGGCGTACGGCTGTCGAACCCCGCTATTTCAACTACCTGCACGTCGAATGCGGCGATGAATTGGTGTTGCGCCGACGGGGTGCCGGCGACATTTGGCAGGGTTGTACGAATTTCCGCTCATCGAAACTCCCGAACCGGTGGAATATACGGTGCTGGCCGCGATGCCGGAGTTTTGCGCTCTCTTCAAAGATGCCGGGACGGTATGCCTTGCCGGGACCGTCAAGATGCCCGTGCATCAGCTTTCGCACCGGGCGATCCACGCTGTTTTCTACCGGATCGTCGTGGAGCGCTGGACGCCCTCCTTGCGCGAAATGCTCGTCATTTCGCGCGAAACCCTCGGCGATTACGCCGTTTCCCGTCTTACGGAGCGTTATTTATCCCGCTGATTCTTCGTCTGTGCGTTTGCGGCACACGGTTTGCCGTTTGATTGACGTGAAACCTAACGAAGAAAACGAGATAAATTATGTTTACAGGTGTACAGTTCACGCACTTCATCCAGGCGAACCCGGCGCTGGCCGTCTTGACCGTTGCGCTGGGGTTTTTGCTGGTAAGCTGCGCATCCGCAGCTTTTCGCTCGGAACGGTGACCAGCGTGCTGCTGGTGGGCGTGATCGTCGGGCAGCTTCGTATCGAGATTCCCGAACCGGCCAAAACCCTTTTCTTCCTGATGTTCCTCTTCGCCGTGGGATATGCGGTCGGCCCGCAGTTCTTCCGGGGGTTGAAGAAGGACGGATTGCCGCAGGTGGCCTTCGCCGTGGTGGTCTGTTTGCTGTGTTTGAGGTCGGTATGGCTCTTCTCCTGGCTGATGGGCTATACGCTTTCGCAGGCTGCGGGCTGCTGGCCGGGTCGCAGACGATGTCGGCCGTGCTGGGCGTGGCGACCGATACGATCCGCGAACTGCCGGGCGGAGCGGAAACCGATCTCAGTTCAATGCCCGTTTGTTATGCGGTAACTTACATCTTCGGTACGGCGGGTTCCGCATGGGTGTTGAGTTCGATCGGACCCCGGCTGCTGGGCGGCGTGGCGAAGGTGAAGCAGTCTGCGCGCGATCTGGAGCAGAAGATGGGCGAAGACGTCAGCCTGAAAGCCGGCTTCGACCCGGCGGCCCGGGAGATCGTTTTCCGGGTTTTCAGCGCCGATAACGAATGGTTCGAGGGCGGGCGTACCGTCCACGAATTCGAAACCGTCATGCAGCGCGACGGAAAGCGTATTTTCGTCGTACGGCTCTGCCAGCAGGGGAAGGTCGTCGATGAGGTGACACCCCGGACAGTGATCCGTCCGGGCGATCAACTGGTCGTCAGCGGTCGCCGCGAATACGTCATCAGCGAAGAGAAGTGGATCGGTGCCGAAGTGTCCGATACGACACTGACGAATTTTGCCGTTCAGGTCCTTCCTGTCGTGGTCAATCGCAAGGGGCTGCCGGGGAGAGGATCGGAAAGGTCTTGTCGGCTAAATTCATGCACGGGGTCAATATCCGGTCCATCGTGCGGGCGGGTGTGAAGATCCCCGTGCGGAGCGGAGCCAAACTCGATGCCGGCGACCGGATCGAATTGGTCGGGCTGCCGCAGGACGTGCGACGTGCCGCCGCACAGTTGGGTTTCAGCGATCCGGTGAAGACCGAGAGCAGCGTTCCGTTGCTGGGGCTGGGTATCTGTCTGGGCGGTCTGATCTTCGGATGGATGCTGGTGGCCAAGATAGGGCGATTCCCTGAGTCTGACCGTGAGCGGCGGCGTGCTGCTCGCAGGTCTTTTCTGCGGCTGGGCCCGTTCGCGGCGCCCGACTTTGGGAGGCATTCCCGAACAGACCGTGTGGTTCATGAACAATATGGGACTGAATACTTTCATTGCGATCGTCGGCATTTCGACCGGACCGTCGTTCGTCGCCGGTTTTCAGCAGGTGGGCTGGAGCCTTTTCCTGGTGGGGCCGGTGCCACGACTCTTCCTCTGGTGCTGGGCGTGTTGATCGGCCGTTACCTGTTCCGTTTCAACGATGCCCTGACGCTCGGATGCGTCGCCGGAGCGCGAACGACTACGGCGGCTCTCGGTGCTGTCGAGGATACGATCGGCAGCAATGTCCCCTCGCTGGGATATACCATCACTTATGCCATCGGTAATACGCTGCTCATCATCTGGGGCGTGGTGCTCGTGTTGCTGTTGGCCTGACGGAGCCGGTCGATGATTCGGGCGGGTCTATGGTTTTCCATAGATCCGCTTTTTCGTGGTGTGAATCGCTAAAAGCGGATGAATCCGGCGGATTTTTAAAAATTGATTACTTAGCATTCTCTTTTAACGATTGCGACGATGAGTGCGAAACTGGCGAAGTACGACCGGTTGTACGAGCAGATCAAGGGCTATGTACAGACGACCGACGACATTTGGGCACGGCTGGCCACGATGGAGGCCGTGTTGCATCATAAGATGCAGACTTTTTTCTGGACAGGGTGTATGCCCTTATCGACGACGAACTGATTGTCCGCTCGTACCAGGGCCCGTTGCCTGTCAGAAGCTGCGGCATCATACGGGAGTTTGCTGGGCGGCGGTCAGCACGGGAGAAACCGTGATCGTGCCCGATGTGGAGCGGTTTCCGGGACATATCGCCTGTAATTCGAAATCCCGCAGCGAGATCGTCCTGCCGATTCGGGACCGGGAAGGGCGTGTGTTCGCCTGTCTGGATGTGGACAGCGACCGGTTGGATGCGTTCGACCGGGAGGATGAAGAGGGGCTGAAAAAGATTCTCTCCCTTCTTTTTGATTAGGCGGCGATCCTGCGTGGGCGGCGTATCGTATCTTCATCACCCGCGAAATCCGGTGCGTCTTTCAGCGATTGTCGTATAAAATAAATTCCGCTGACGCGGATGTCCGAGCAGATTCGGCGCTGCGTCGGCTCGATTATTTTTGTACCGGACAGGAGGCGGTTCGGCGATCTTTACGTACGAATCCGTACGATTATTCGCCTCTTTCTGATCCTTAAAAATCCCGCTGTATTTTACAGCGGGATTTTTGTATTTGGCATTTAGCGGATTACCGTTACGCGGTTCTCCTGCTCGGTCTTGAACGGAGACTTGGTGTCGCTGTAACCCTTGTACTGCAGGTTCTCGGCTTTTACGCCTTTCGAGATCAGGTAGTCGTAAACCTTCTTCGCACGCTGCTCGGCCAGGCGGGTATTCACGGCCTTCGAACCGGTTTGGGGATCGGCATGGCGTTCGATCACGTAAATCTTGTTTTCGGCGCATTCTTGATTTGGGTAGCGATGATGTCCAGGCGGAGTTTCTCTTTCGGACTCAGCTCGGTCTGGCCGATGTTGAAGAAGGTGATGCCTTTGCCGGTCAGATAGATGTCATCGGTGTAGGCATTGCCGTCGAGCTGGTCGGCCGGGATAGGATTGGGACCCCACTTCGCCATTTCGGCAGCTTTCTTCGCGGCGGCAGCTTCGGCAGCGGCTTTTCGCAGCTTTGTTTGCTGCAGCCAGGTCATTGGCCAGTTCGGCGTTGTCGGCCTGTACAGCAGCCAGAGCCAGGTCGCGGTCGGCTATGACAGCCTGGTAAGCCATTACATCTTCGACGGTGTAGGGCGAAGCCTGTTTGAAGCCGCGGCGGTTGAAACGGTACGTAAGACCGATCGTGGCACTGTAGGCTGCGGCTACTTTCTGTGTTCCCGAATTCAGGATTGAGGGCATGTTGCTGCTGGGCAGCATCAAGCCTTGAGTTCCAGTTCGATGTCCAGGGCCGGGCATACGCGGAACTTGTTCAGCAAACCGGCCGTGAAAGCGAACGAGTGGTCCGTCCCGTAGCCCCAGTCGCGCTGGAATTTGTCGGTGAAACCCGATACGTGGTAACCGAAGCCGGCGAAAGGCACTGCGTAATAGACGCGGTCGTCACGCTCGCCGCCGATCCAGTTCGACAGATTCACCATGAAGTCCATGTGCGTGAAGATGTACGGGTCTTTCATGTATTGGTTGCCGAATGCCGTGTCGTTCTGGTACTGGCCGCCCTGAATTTGCAGGCGGGCACCCATTACGGGTGGAACCATTTGGTCAGCGAAGTCGGCCTGCCAGTTGATGTGGTTGAAGCGCGACGATCCGAAATCGTCTTTCCCAGCGTGCCGTTGAAGACCATAATTTGGGCGCCTCCGGCGACGGTGATTTCCAGTTGTCGAAGAAACGGTTGGTTTCGTAACCGGCCCAGCCTCTCTTGGGCTGTTGCTCTTCTACGACGATTTCTTCTGCGACAGCGACAACCTGGGCTGAAGCGGCTGCGGCACAAAGAACGAGTGCCATCGTAATGAATAATTTTTCATGTAGTTCGAATTTAATGTGTAATAATTTTTGTTTTCGTGTATGTAAACCCTTACACGGGAGCTTGATTCATCTCTATATATCCTTTTGTAGAAGCTAAAAGCAAAGTCCGGGCCAAAAGCCCGGACCTCGTTTGACGTTTTGTATATTTTATTGTCTGTCGGCAGAGAATCAACCGCATTTCGAGTACCCGCAGGACATGCACGTAAGACACCCGTTCTGATAGGCCATCGTCTCCTGGCCGCAGCTCGGGCACTTGTCCTTGGTTTTGGTGCCGTCCGAGATATATTGCTTCCGTGCTCGTTCCACACCCAGCTTCCAGGTATTGATGGTTTCGCTGTTCAGGTGGAGCGATTCGATCAGCGATACGACGTTGGTGATCGGCATGCCGTGGCGCAATACGCCCGAGATGAGTTTGGCGTAGTTCCAGAACTCCTCGTCGAACAGACGCGAGATGCCGCCGATGGTGTTGGTGTAGCCGTATCGGTCGATATACTGGAAGTCGTACCGTTTCGAACCGTTCTCCTCGCGTACCTTGATGATAAAGCCCTTGTTGATCTTGCGGGGAATATACATGGCGTCCTCCTCGATCTTACCCGTGAAGATTTCGTAAGGGCGTCCATCCTGCAGGCCGACGAAGGCGATCCAGTTTTCGTTGCCGTTTTGAAACGCACGATGTCCGCCGGGATCGATTTGGGGCGTTTGAGAATGGTCTGCCCGTTCTCCTCTTTGCCGCTTTTCTTCTTATCGATCAGTACGCCTTCGCGGCAGCCGTCGCGGTAAACCGTTACACCCTTTGCAGCCGCACTCCCAGGCCGTGCGATATACGTCCGCTACGAGTGCTTCGGAAACGTCGTTCGGCAGATTGACCGTCACCGAAATCGAGTGATCGACCCACTTCTGAATTTCGCCCTGCATCTTGACCTTGGCCACCCAGTCGATGTCGTTGGCCGTCGCGCCGTGATAGGGCGATGCGGCTACCCACCGGTTGAGCTCATCGTCCGATATGTCTTGCAGTTTCGAGGTATCGTATCCGTTGGCTTCGAGCCATTTGACGAAATTGTGGTGGTAGACGTTGTACTCCTGAAACTTTTCGCCCATATCGTCCACGAAAGCCACTTTGGCATCCTGGTCCGAAGGGTTGATCTTGCGGCGACGCTTATAGACGGGACGGAAAACCGGTTCGATGCCCGACGTGGTCTGCGACATGAGCGACGTGGTGCCCGTCGGGGCGATGGTCAGCATGGCGATATTGCGGCGGCCGTTCTTCTCCATTTCGGCGTACAGCTCCGGATCGGCCTCGCGGATGCGGGCGATCATCGGGTTCTTCTCCTCCTTGCGTGCATCGAAAATTTCGAACGCTCCGCGCTCTGCGGCCATCTTTACCGAGGCACGGTAGGCTTCCAGTGCGAGGGTCTTCTGTACCTTCACGGCGAAAGCCGTCGCTTCGGGCGTACCGTAACGGAGTCCCAATGCTGCGAGCATGTCGCCTTCGGCCGTGATGCCCAGTCCCGTACGACGTCCTTTGCGGGCCATCGTGCGGATCTTTTCCAGAGTTCGAGTTCCACACGGCGAATGTCCTCGTCTTCGGGATCCGCAGCGATCTTGTTGATGATCAGCTCGATTTTTCCAATTCCAAGTCGATGATGTCGTCCATCATACGCATCGCCTTCTCGACGTGTTGCTTGAATTTCTCGAAGTTGAACGACGCTTCTTTGGTGAAGGGGTTGTCCACATAGCTCAGCAGGTTCATCGCCAGCAGGCGGCACGAATCGTAGGGGCAGAGCGGAATTTCGCCGCAGGTTGGTCAACACGGTCGTAAATCCTTCGTCGGCATAGCAGTCGGGAATACTCGCGGATGATCGTGTCCCAGAACATTACGCCCGGTTCGGCCGACTTCCAGGCGTTGTGGATGATTTTATCCCAGAGTTTCTTGGCGTCGATGTCCTGCTGGTAGAGCGGTTTGTCCGAGTGAATCGGGAACTGCTGGTGGTACTTCTTGCCCGCGATCGCGGCGCGCATGAATTCGTCGTCGATCTTGATCGAAACGTTGGCGCCCGTGACCTTGCTCGTATCGACTTTGGCATCGATGAAACGCTCGGCGTCGGGATGTTTGATCGAAAGGGTGAGCATCAGAGCTCCCCGGCGGCCGTCCTGCGCCACCTCGCGCGTCGAGTTCGAGTAACGCTCCATGAAGGGGACGATACCGGTCGAGGTGAGCGCCGAGTTGAGCACCGGACTACCTGTGGGGCGGATGTGCGAGAGGTCGTGCCCCACGCCGCCGCGCCGCTTCATCAGTTGCACCTGCTCCTCGTCCATGCGGAAAATGCCGCCGTACGAGTCGGCCGGATTCTTGTGGCCGATGACGAAGCAGTTCGAAAGCGAAGCCGCTTGGAAGTTGTTGCCGATACCGGTCATGGGACCGCCTTGCGGGATGATGTAGCGGAAGTGGTCGAGCAGTTCGAACACCTCCTGCCGGTTCATAGGATTGGGGTACTTCTTTTCGATCCGTTCGATCTCGGCGGCGATGCGCTCGTGCATATCGCGCGGAGTTTTTCGTAAATATGGCCGTACGAATCTTTCAGGGCATATTTGCTTACCCAGACCGTAGCGGCCAGGTCGTCTCCGTCGAAATATTTTTCGACGCTTCGACCGCTTCGTTGTAGGACACTTCGGTCGGGAGGCCCGGTTGTTTGTTGCTTGACATGATATCTTGAGTTTTATTTCTTTATGTCTTTACAGGAATCGGGACCGATGCAGGCTTGTTCCGTTCGGTCCCAACTATACAAATTTCCTGCTTTTCTTCGGGATTTTCGAATCTTCCCGCGACAAATTATTCCAAAGTTATCAACAATGGATAAAACGTGCGTCCCAGTGATCCGGGACGCACATTTTGGAAAATGGCGGAGTCGTCAGTCCTCGTTTTTCGCCCGGCAAGCCGGTTTGCCCGTCGTGCATCTATACGGCGAAGTGTTGAGCTTACTACCTCTGTAACATGATTATATAACTTTGTTGCCCCTGTGTTTGATGCTCCCTGTCGGGAGTTCTTTCCCGCTCTGCGGTCCGGTTTCCTCCGACCGGATAGAAAACGGCGCGTCGGATTCGCGCATATGCACGCCGATCGCAGGCGGTTGCGGACAAGCCCGGAAAACAACGCGGAATCTCGCGTCGTTCGAGTATATATAATCGTTTTATGGGCGGCGAAGCGCGGTCCTTCCGTCCGTGTTTCCGCTGACCGGACGCGTTTTACTTGACGGCGACCGCATCGATCTCGACCTTCGCACCCATCGGCAGCTTGGATACCTGATAGCAGATGCGTGCGGGCATATCCTTCGTAAAGAACGTGGCGTAAACGGCGTTCATCGCGGCGAAATCGGCGATGTCGGTGAGCAGGACCGTCGTTTTCACGATATCGGCGTGGGAATAACCCGCCTCTTCGAGGATGTGCCCCAGATTGGTGAGCGACTGGCGCGTCTGGTCTTCGATGCTTTCGGGCATCGCGCCGGTGGCGCCGTCGATCGGGAGCTGTCCCGAAATGTAGAGCGTGTCGCCGCACTTTACTGCCTGCGAATAGGGGCCCACCGCTTTGGGGGCTTTGGGAGATGCGATAATGGTTTTCATAGTGTCGTATTATTTTGATTCGTTAAAATTTATGGTTGAATTTTCTTTTTCGTTGTACCCGGTTCTCGTTTGATCGGAAATAGGGTGCGTGCTTTTTCGGTCGCAGGGTATGTCGGCAACCCCGTTTTTCGCCCCGTTTCGCATGAATGTTCGATTTTAAGTTCTATTTTCCTGCGACCGGGCCGTTTTTATCTTCGGGAACCGTGGCGGAGTACAAAGTTACGATTATTTTGGTTATGTTTGCACATATTTTGCTGGATAAAGATTCAAAATCGATAGCTTATGACACGTTTTATGAAACTGGCGGCACTCGCCGCCCTCGTGATGCTCGTAGCCTCCTGTTGTCCCTGCCGTAAACATCGGAAAGGCGACGGCAAACCTTTGTCGGTACCGAATGGCAGCTTGTGCAGCTCAACGGTCGTGCCGTACCGGTGGAAGGCGACCTCTTTACCGTCGTTTTCGGTGAGGACGGACGTCTTTCGGGGCTCGGAGCCTGCAACCGGTTTATGGGTTCCTACCAAACCACGGAAACAGGCGGTCTGACCGTCGGTCAGAACATGGCTTCGACCCGGATGTTCTGCCCCGATTTGGATCGGGAGCAGGCTTTCGGCGACGTTTTGTCGGGAGCGACTCATTATGAAGTGGACGGCGATATGCTGATGCTTCTTACCGACGGCGAACTGCGGGCTGTTTTGCAGGCCAGATAGCCGGATTGCGCGGATTTTGCGGCGGAGGAACCTTTCGGGGTTCCTCCGCCGGTATTTACCGGAGTTGTATTTCCTCTTTGTCCGTTGTTTCGATCATCGGGTTTTCGTTCCGTTTTTATTATTCTATTGTGTGAAATTTCTGTTACAGAGAAATAATGCGTCTTATATTTTGTTATATTTGTAACAATATAGGATGCGTGCGGGCTGCGTTGAAGTAGATCCGCCTGGCGTTCGGTTTTCATTCGTTAGTCACATGGCCGGACTTTATTTCCATATTCCTTTTGCCGCAGGATTTGCGCCTATTGCGACTTTTCAAAAGCGCTGAGGTGGGGCGTGTCGATTCCGTGCTGGATGCGATGGGGCGCGAATTGGACGGAGCCGTCGATTGGCTCGCCGACCGTCGGATCCGCACCGTCTATTTCGGCGGCGGGACCCCGTCGTCTGCGATCCCGCCCGGTTGCAGGGACTGGCGGACCGGGCGGCGACGCTGCTGGATTGCAGCGGTGTGGAGGAGTTTACCGTCGAGGCCAATCCCGACGATATGACCGAAGAGTGGCTGGAGGCGCTGGCCCGTACGGGTGCGAACCGGTTGAGCGTGGGCGTGCAGTCTTTCGACGACGACGAGCTGCGGCTGATGAACCGGCGCCATACCGGTGCGCAGGCTGTCGAGGCTGTGCGGAGGGCACAGGCTGCGGGTTTTGCGAATCTGACGATCGACCTGATCTTCGGCGTTCCGGGTTTCGGCGGGAAAGTGTTGCAACGTAACCTCGAACAGGCTCTGGCGCTCGGCGTGCAGCATATTTCGGCATACCATTTGACAGTAGAGAAAAATACGGCCTTCGGGCGTCGCCTGGAGCGCGGGCGGTTCTCCGAGGTGGACGAACAGGTGAGCGAACGCGAATACCTGGAGGTGCACCGAACGCTGACCGGGGCTGGATTCGAGCATTACGAAGTGTCGAATTATGCGCTGCCCGGTTGCCGGGCCCGTCACAATGCCGCCTATTGGTCGGGCGACGAGTATTTGGGCATCGGGCCTGCAGCCCACTCCTTCAACGGGAAGTCGCGCCGCTGGGCCGCTGCGTCGATCGACGGCTACCTGGCCGGTGCCGGAACGGAGGCGATTTACGAACAGGAGCGGCTTACGGGCGGGATCGCTACAACGAGTATCTGATGACCCGCCTGCGCACGGCCGAGGGACTCGAGCTGGCTGCGGTCGAAACTCGTTTCGAAAAGAGCGGGCGGAGCGGCTGCTGCGGCAGGCGGAGCCTTTCATGGGGATCGGAGAGCTGTGTTTCGCGGCCGGCCGACTGGCGATTCAGGCGGAGAAGTTCCTGGTGTCGGATGCCGTGATCGGCGCGTTGTTCGAAGCGGACGACTGATTGTTGAATAATCAAATCATTGAAATATGAACGATATGAAACTGAAACCCGACTTTCTCTTCGAGATCAGTTGGGAAGTGTGCAATAAGGTGGGCGGTATCAATACCGTGATAGCGACCAAGGCCCGGACCGTGTGCGGAAAGTACGGCGACCGCTATTTTACGATCGGTCCCGATCTGGGGCAGGGGCTGACCGGGAGTTCGAGGAGGATCCGGCGCTGCTCAAGGGGTGGCGGCAGACCCTGTATGAGAAGGGGATCCGTGTCCGTGTAGGACATTGGCGCATCGTCGGGCGGCCGCAGGTGATTCTGGTCGATTTCTCCTCGCTGATTCCCCGCAAGGACGACATCTTGAAGTTCCTTTGGGAGAGCTACCGTGTGGATTCGATTTCGGGCCAGTGGGATTACATCGAGCCGGTGTTGTTCGGCTATGCCGCCGGACTGGTCGTAGCTTCCTACGTCGAAACTTTCTGTAAGTCCGCAAACCGGGTCGCGGCTCATTTCCACGAGTGGATGACCGCCGCCGGAGGACTTTATCTGCGTCGGGAGTCGCCTTACGTGGCCACGTTGTTCACTACGCACGCTACCGTACTGGGACGCAGCATCGCCGGAAACGGAATGCCGCTTTATAGGGATCTGACTACGTACAATGCGGACGACCTGGCCCGTCGTTTCGGCGTGACGGCCAAGCATTCGATCGAGAAGAAGGCGGCGGCCAACAGCGACGCTTTCCTGACCGTGAGCGGAATTACGGCTACCGAATGTCGCTATTTGCTGGGGCACGAGGTAGATGTCGTGACGCCCAACGGTTTTGAGGACGATTTCGTTTGGCAGGACGACGACTATCGGATCAAACGTGAAGAGGCTCGTGCGGCTCTGATCGCTGTGGCGGAGGCTTGCCTGGGCCGCAAGTTGCAGGATAATCCGCTGATCGTCGGCACGAGCGGCCGATACGAATTCCGCAATAAGGGGCTGGATGTGCTGCTGGAGGGTATGAAGCGGCTGGCCGGGTTGGAACGCCTGGATCGGGAGGTAGTGTTGTATGTCATGGTGCCTGCCGCCAACCGGGGAGCCCGTGCCGACTTGCAGAAGCACCTGCAGGATCCATCGCAGCCGATCGACGGCTCGCAATGGCCTTGGGCGACCCATTATCTGGAGAATATGCAGTGGGATCCGATCGTGCGGGCGATCGACGGCAGTCCGCTGGCCGATCCTGCATCAAAGTGCATGTGATTTTCGTGCCTTCGTATTTGGATGACCGGGACGGTATTTTCGACAAGAGCTATTACGAGTTGCTCGTGGGCATGGATCTGACCCTGTTTCCGTCGTATTATGAACCCTGGGGCTATACACCGCTCGAGTCGATCGCCTTTTCCGTGCCGACCGTCACCACGACCCTCGCCTGATTCGGTCTTTGGATCGACCGGCGGGAGGAGCATCCCGGCGTAGCGGTACTTTGCCGCGAGGATGGCAACGACGACGAAGTGGCCTCTGCGCTGGCCGATGCCGTGCTGCGGTTTTCGCAGTTGGATGCCGCTCGTGTGGAGGAGATGCGTCGAGCTGCGGGCGTGCTGTCGAAGAGGCGCTCTGGAGCCGGCTTTTCGAGGCGTACGAAGAGGCTTACGCGCTGGCGCTCGATAATGCCGACGTGCGGATGAACCATGTGGCTTCGAATGCGACGCCGCTGCCCGAGCAGCAGGTCAAGCTCGTGCATCAGGCGCTTCGTCCGGAGCGTCCGGAGTGGAACCGGATGATGGTGGAGAAGAACCTTCCCGAACGGCTCCGTCCGCTCGAGGAGCTGGCCCACAACCTTAGGTGATGCTGGAATCCCGGCGCCCGGGATCTGTTCGAGGAGATCGATCCCGACCTTTGGAACCGAAGCGAACGTAATCCGATCGCTTTTCTCGATCTGCTGACCATAAACCGGCTGAAAGAGTTGGAGCGGGACGAGTCGTTCCTGGCTTCGCTTGATGCGGTATATGCGCAGTTCAAGAGCTACATGTCCGAAAAACCCGATCCGGCGACACCGAAGATCGCCTATTTCTCGATGGAATACGGCTTGCATGCTTCGCTGAAGATCTATTCGGGCGGTTTGGGCATCCTGGCCGGCGACTATCTGAAGGAGGCGTCCGACAAGAACGTGCCGATGGTCGCGGTCGGACTGCTTTACCGGTACGGTTATTTTACCCAGAAGCTTTCCGCTCAAGGAGCGCAGGAGGCGACTTACGAGGCCCAGAATTTTCGAAGCTGCCGATCCAGCCCGTGCGCGATGCGGTGGGCAACTGGGCGACCGTGTCGATTCCCCTGCCGGGACGTACGCTGACGGCCCGCATCTGGCTCTGCCGGGTGGGACGTACCGACTTGTACCTGCTCGACGCCGATTACGAGGCCAATCTCGAGGAGGATCGCCGGGTGACGCATTACCTGTACGGCGGCGATTGGGAGAACCGGCTCAAACAGGAGATTCTGCTGGGTATCGGCGGTGTGCGGGCGCTCCAGTCGCTGCATATCGCGCAAGACGTTTCCCATTGCAACGAGGGTCATGCGGCATTTCTCGGGCTGGAGCGCATCCGCAACCTGGTGATGCGCCGCCGACTGACTTTCGCCGAAGCGCTGGAAGTGGTTCGCTCCTCCTCGCTGTTTACGACCCATACGCCCGTGCCGGCGGGACACGATGCGTTCCCTGAGGCGATGATCCGGCAGTATTTGTCGCACTATCCCGAGGAGTTGGGCATCGACTGGGCGCAGTTTGTCGGCTTGGGTCGCGTGAATCCGGAGGATCCGAACGAAAAATTCTCGATGTCGGTGCTTGCCTGCAACCTCTCGCAGGAGGTCAACGGCGTGTCGTGGCTGCACGGCGAGGTCTCCAAAGAGATTTTGGGAGATCTGTGGCCGGGGTATTTCAAGAACGAACTGCATATCGGTTACGTGACCAACGGCGTGCATTTCCCGACCTGGACGGCTACGCGCCTGCGCCGTCTGTATGCCCGCTATTTTCCCGAAGGGTTCGAGGGGCACGAATATCGTATTTCGGAGTGGAAGAAGGTGTACGACATCCCGGACGAAGACCTTTGGCAGGAGCGCATGGTGCTCAAAGAGAAGCTCGTTCGCCTGATCCGCCGCCGCTACTGCGATCCCGGGCAGGTGCGCATGGATTCGCCCCATCAGGTCATGCAGGTGCTCGAGAGCATCAAGCCCGATGTGCTGAAGATCGGTTTTGCGCGCCGTTTCGCCACTTACAAACGGGCGTTGCTGCTCTTCACCGATCTGGATCGCCTGGCGGCCATCGTCAACAACAAGGAGCGTCCCGTGCAGTTTATCTTTGCGGGCAAGGCGCATCAACGATCAGCCGGGACAGGATCTCATCAAGCGGATCATCGAAGTCGCAGCCATGCCGCAGTTCTCCGGCAAGATCATCTTCCTGCAGAATTACGACATGGAGCTGGCGCGTCGCCTGGTGCAGGGCGTGGACGTGTGGCTCAATACCCCTACTCGTCCGCTCGAGGCGTCGGGTACGTCGGGCGAGAAGTGCGTCATGAACGGCGTGCTGCAGTTTTCGGTGCTCGACGGCTGGTGGGTCGAGGGTATAAGGAGGGTGCCGGTTGGGCACTGCCGATGGAGACGGTCTTTTCCGATCCGCAGTATCAGAACGAACTCGACGCCGAGATGATCTACAACACCATCGAAGAGCAGATCGCCCCGAAATACTACGACCGGGATGCCGACGGTATTCCCCGTGCGTGGATGGCTTCGGTGAAAAAATGTATTGCCGAAATCGCTTCGAACTTCACGACCAACCGGATGCTGGGGGATTACGAGGTGCGTTTCTACAACCGGCTGGCAGCCCAAGCGGGAACTGTCGGAGAACGACTTCGCCGTTGCGCGCGAGATCGTCGCCTGGAAGCACAAGGTGCTGGCTGCGTGGCCTGCCGTGAAGATCGTGGACGTGCAGCGTGCCCGGGTCGGCGACAAGCCGATCTTCATAGGACGCAGTTACCATTTCGAGCTTACGCTCGACCTGGCCGGACTCGCTCCGGAGGACGTGGGGGCCTGAACTGGTCGTGGCCCGTCCCGTGGAGCCGGACCGGGTCGTGGAGGTCATCCGCACCGTGCCGCTCAGCCAGGTGCAGGTTTCGGGCAGCCAGGTGACTTTCACCTTGGACTATGTTCCCGAACAGGCCGGGATGTTCGATATGGCGCTGCGCATTTTCCCGCAGAATCCGATGTTGCCGCATCGTATGGATTTCGCACTGGTCAAGTGGGCGTGAAATAGTTGTTGCAAAAAGGTTATTTTTTGATAAATTCCGGATTTTCGCCGAGCTTGGACTTGACGGTCTGCGAAAAAAACGGTATCTTTCAGAAAAGATAGCGGCAGGCGGAAACAATCGTGCGGGCTTACGGAGAGGCATTGCCGAGCCTTCCGCTCTCTTACGCCAAGATCGTTCGAAAGACCGGGCTTTTACGATCCGGCCGACCGGAAAAACAGGCGATTCGACGGGTCCGGCAGGAGTACGGGCTGATTTAGCCGTTCCGCTCTGTCGGAAATGAACATAAAGAACAAACAGTTATGTCGGTACTTACATTTGATAAGAAGGAACTGGGAAATCTGGAGTATTCGTTGCAGCGCGAAATGCTGGCTACGGATCGCAGAGGCGGCTATATGAGCACGACCATCGTTTGCTGCAACACGCGCAAGTACCATGGTCTGATGGTGGCACCTATCGACGACAGCGACCGCGCTTACCTGCTGCTCTCGTCGGTGGATGAAACCGTCGTGCACGACGGGCAATCCTTCAATCTGGCGCTGCACCGTTTTCCGGGAACCTACGAACCTCGGGGCATAAGTACATCACCGATTTCGAATATACGCCGACACCGACGATCACCTACCGCGTGGGAAGCATCGTGTTGCGGAAAGAGCTGCTCTGGATACACAACCGCACGCAGTTGATGATCCGCTATACGCTGCTGGAGGCGCCGTCCGACGTCCGGCTTAGGCTCCGGCCTTTCTTCGCCTTCCGGACAAACATGCGCTCACGCATGCCAATATGGAGGCCGACGGACGTTCCCGGCCGATTCCGGGCGGGGTGAAGTGTCGGTTGTATTCCGATTTTCCCTGGCTGTACCTGCAAACCGATTGCCGGGATGCGGAGTTCGTGCCGGCTCCCGACAGGTACTATAATTTCGAATACGCCAGAGATCGAGCGAGGATACGAGGGAGATGAGGATCTGCTTACGACGGGTTATTTCGAACTCAGTCTCGGTCGGCGGCAAAGCGTGATTTTCTCTGCGTCCGTCGAAGCCATTCCCGATCCTGCGGCCATCGGCGGAATGTTTGCGGAGGCTCTGAGCGCCCGCAGCCGCAAGGTCGATTTTCTGAGTTGCCTGCGCCACTCTGCCCGGCAGTTCGTCGTTCGCCGCCAGGACGGGCGGGCCGAGGTGCTGGCCGGGTATCCCTGGTATGGGCAGATCGGACGTCAGACGCTTGTGGCGCTGCCCGGCATCGCGCTGGAGCAGGGACGCACGGAGGATTGCCTGGATGTGCTCGATACGGTCGTGCGCGGACGCCGGGACGGTATGTTTACGGGTTCTTTCTCGGCTGCCGAGGCTGCGGATGCTCCGCTTTGGTTTTCTGGGTGCTTCAGCAGTTGCAGCGGACGCTGGGTGAGGAGGAGATATGGAAGCGCTACGGTATCGTGATGAAAGAGCTGCTGGCGGCTTATCGCCGGGGCGTCGGCGGCGTGGCCGTGCACGATAACGGTTTGGTGTGGGCCTCGGCGCCCGGTAAGGCCCTTACCTGGATGAATGCGCTGGCAGGCGGTGTCCCCGTCGTGTCGCGGGACGGGTATCCGGTCGAAATCAACGCACTTTGGTACAACGCCGTGTGTTATGCCCTTGAGCTGGCTTCCCGTTTCGGCGAGGAGGAGTTCGTCGGCGAGTGGAAAGCGTGGCCCGAGCGGATTCGGAACGCTTTCCGGGAGATGTTCTGGAGCGACGACGACGGGTATCTGGCCGATTTCGTAGGTCCTGAAGGGCCGAATCGGTGGATTCGTCCGAATATGGTGGTGGCGTGCGGTTTGGATTACAAGATGCTCGATGAGGAGCAGCAGGCTTCGGTGCTTCGGATCGTGGGGCAGCATTTGCTGACACCCAAAGGGCTGCGTTCGCTTTCGCCCCGCAATCCTCGCTATAAGAACCGCTGCGAGGGCGATGAAGCCGTTCGTGCGGAGGCTTCGATGAACGGCTCCGTATGGGTTTGGCCGCTTTGGTTTTATGTCAAGGCTTCGTTCGACCTCGGTGGCCGTGAGTTTCTGCCTCGGGCGGAGGAGCTGCTCGCCCGTTTCGGCGAGGAGATTCAGAGTTACGGTATCGGATCGATCAACGAGCTATTCGACGGCGATCCTCCGCATGCGCCTTGGGGCGCCGTGTCGCAGGCGTGGAGCGTCGGGGCGGTGTTGATGATCCGTGAAACGACCGAACGCTGGCGTCGTCGCCGGGGACACGGGTTGTTGCCGGGTCTTCGGAAAAGCGCTAAAGGATGCGAAGGAAAAGAACTTGCCGCCGCGTAAGGTGTCCGAAATTTTTTCTGTCGGCCCGGGCAGGCCGGGATGGAGGTTGCCGGGAGGGGCGACCGGTGTTTCGCGAAGTCGAATAAGTTACGAAATGAAACGTGATTATATACTTTGAGTGTACCTTTTCGGGGCGCAGTGTCCCAAATTCCCTCCGAGAAGCGGATTTAGGGGAAGGGTGCATGGCGGACACGGTTTCGGGCCGCGAATAAGCACTCCTTGGATTCGATGCTGCGACCGTCGGATAAGGGTACATGGAAAGATATAATTGTTAGAATAAAAATAGAATACAAATGAGAGTGTTGATGTTCGGCTGGGAGTTTCCTCCCATATCGCCGGCGGGCTGGGTACGGCCTGCTACGGTATGACGCGCGGTCTTGCACGCAACGGCGTGGAGGTCGTTTTCGTCATGCCGCGTGCCTATGGCGACGAGGACCAGCGCTTCGTCCGCGTGGTGAATGCGAGCGACGTGGAAACGATCGGTACGCGCGATCATGAGTTTTCCGAAGAGCTGCTCGAGAAGGTTTCGTTCATCCACATTGATTCGAACATGTTGCCCTACATCTCCGGAGGAGTATGCCGCCTACCACGATGAGTTCGTTCGCAGCGGCCGGACACACGAGTGGACCGATGTATGGAAACAGCGCTACACCTTCTCCGGAAAATACGGCGCCAACCTGATGGAGGAGGTCGCCCGGTATGCGATGGTGGCGGCGCAGGTGGCCAAAGACCTCGAAGGGCAGTTCGACGTGATCCACGCCCACGACTGGCTCACCTACTACGCCGGCATCGCCGCTAAGCGCGTGTCGGGCAAGCCGCTCGTCGTGCACATGCACGCCACGGAGTTCGACCGCAGCGGCGAGAATATCAACCGTCGGGTCTATGCCATCGAAAAGGCGGGTATGCAGGCTGCCGATCGGGTGATCGCGGTGTCGGAGCTGACGCGTCGCATCGTCATCGGCAAGTACGGCATTCCGGCCGAGAAGGTCGTGACAGTGCATAACGCCGTGCGTTTCGGCGAGTCGGAGGATGCTGTGCCGGAGCGGGCCGTCAAGGATAAGGTCGTCACCTTTCTGGGACGCATCACCTACCAGAAAGGCCCCGACTACTTCGTGGAGGCCGCCGCCAAGGTGCTGAAGCGCGTGCCCGACGTGCGCTTCGTGATGGCCGGCTCGGGCGATCTGATGAACCATGTGGTGCGGCGCGTGGCCCAGTTGGGGATCGCCGACCGCTTCCATTTCACGGGGTTCCTCAAGGGCGGGGAGGTGCAGCGGATGTTCCGTCTGTCGGATGTCTATGTCATGCCTTCTGTGTCGGAGCCGTTCGGTATTTCGCCGCTCGAGGCCATGCGTTCGGGCGTTCCCGTGATTATCTCGCGGCAAAGCGGTGTGGCGGAGGTGCTGGATTACGCCATTAAAGTGAATTACTGGGACGTGGATGCTCTGGCCGATGCCATTTACGGGCTTCTTACTTATCCGGCTCTGGGCAGGATGTTCGCTTCGAAAGGGCTGGAAGAGGTGACCGGACTCAAATGGACCAATGCCGCAGCGAAGATCAAGACGGTTTACGAAACTGTCGTCGCGGAGGCGAACAATTAAAATATTTGCGGAGTATGAAAACGATTTGTTTCTATTTTCAGGTACACCAGCCTTGGCGACTGAAGCGTTACCGTTTCTTCGATATGGGCCGTGACCACAACTACCTGGACGACCTGACCAATCGCTCGATCATGCAGAAGGTCGCGCGTGAGTGCTATCTGCCGATGAATGCCTTGCTGTTCAATCTGATCCGGCAGAGCGAGGGGCGTTTCCGCTGTACCTTTCGCTGACGGGCTGGCCGTCGAACAGATGCGGGCGTATGCGCCCGAGGTGCTCGATTCGTTCCGCCGCCTGGCCCGGACGGGCTGCGTGGAGTTCCTGGCCGAAACCTACTCCCATTCGCTGGCTTCGCTTGCGTCGAAGGAGGATTTCATGCAGCAGGTTGCGCTCCATACCGAACTGATGAAAAAGGAGTTCGGCGTTGCGCCGACCGCCTTTCGCAATACCGAACTGATCTATTCCGACCGGATCGGCTCCGATGTGGCCGAGATGGGTTTCAAGACCATGTTGGCCGAGGGAGCCCGACACGTACTGGGATGGAAGTCGCCCGGCTATGTTTATGCCAATGCGCTCGACCAGCGCTTGAGGCTGTTGCTGCGCAATTACAAGCTCTCGGACGACATTGCGTTCCGTTTCTCGAACCGAGGGTGGGACCAATGGCCTCACGGCGGAAAAATACACGGGTGGCTCGCTGCGGACGAGCTGGAGGGGATGTGGTCAATCTCTTCATGGATTACGAAACCTTCGGCGAGCACCAGCGTGCCGATACGGGTATTTTCGACTTTATGAAGGCGCTCGTTCCGGCTGTTCTGAAGCGGGAGGGGTTGGAGTTCGCTACGGTGAGCGAAGCCGCTGCGAAATACCAGCCCGTCGCCGTACTCCATTGTCCGCACGTGATGTCTTGGGCGGACGAGGAACGTGACATCACGGCGTGGCTGGGCAACGAATTGCAGAACGAAGCTTTGAAAACTGTATGCCCTGCGGGATAAGATCGCCCGGCTGAAGGATCCCGATTTCGACCACGTGTGGAACTTCATGCAGGCTTCGGATCATTTCTATTATATGGCGACCAAGTGGTTGTCGGACGGGGACGTACATGCCTATTTCAATCCTTACGAATCGTCCTACGATGCCTTTATCAACTATATGAACGTGCTTTCGGATTTCGAGATCGAAGTGGAGAAGGCGTTCGACCGGAAGCCGCCGGTCCGCAAGACCAAACCGTCGCCGAGGAAAAAGGGTTCCGATCGGGAGAAAGCCGGGGTGCGATAATCTTTCGGTCGAAAAGGCGGTGCGTCATAACAGGCAAACTGCTTCGTTATTATCGGTGTCACGGCTCGATCATGTGCGTCGGTACACACGCTTCGCCGTGAACCTCGATGCCTTGTATTTTACCTGTTTTACATACCTGAAAAGGGATGCGCCGAATTTCTCGATTTGACACGTCCCTTTTTTATTCCGGGATGCCTCGGTCCGTCAGCTGCCCTTGCGCTTGAACCGCGACGGGCTGTAGCCCGTGTGTTGTTTGAAATATTTGCCGAAGAACGACTGGGTCGAGAAGTTGAGGTGATAGGCGATCTCCTGGATGCTCATGCCCGAATAGCGCAGCAGGCTTTTTGCCTCGAGGATCACCGCTTCGTCGATCCACCGGGCGGCGGTTTTGCCGCTCACGTCCTTGGAAACGGTCGAAAGGTATTTGGGGTGATGTTGAGGCGGCGGGCATAGAACCGGACGTTCCTCTCCTGTTTGCTGTATTGCCGGACTAATTCCATGAACTCTTCGAAGATCACCTCGCCGCGCCCCAACTTGACCGTGTTTTTCTGCTCGCGCATGTTCAGCTCGGTGATGATGTAGAAGACTGCGGTGAACAGGCAGCGGATGATCTCCTGTCTGTAATGTTCCTTGTCGCTGGCAAGAATCGTCTTGATGAGTTGGAACACCTGTCGGATCTCGTGCGTGTCCTGGGGTGTCACCCGCAGGCAGGGCTGTTTGCCGAAACGCATATAGACGGGCAGCGAGGCCGAAAGGTCTATCTGGATCTCGTTGATGAACGATTTGGAACAGGCGACGAAATAGGCCGCCGCATCGCTGGTGCTGGCCACCGTGCGGATCACGCGGTCGGGGCTGAAGAAGACGATCGTGTCGGGCACGACTTCGTACTCTTCAGTATCGATCGCTACGACGGCCGAACCGCTGGCCATGATGATCGCCGAGAAGCCGTCGATCAGGGCGGGGTAGTTGCCCAGCGTATCGCGGTGGATGTCGAACGAAGCGATCACCAGGTCGTCCGACAGGTAATAAACGTCCCGCATCTCCTGCTTGATGCGGGAGATCGAAACTTTTGCAGGGTTATCTCGTCCGCCACCATGCCAGTTTGCTGATCAGATTCTTGAAATAGGCGAACCGGCCCCGGCGGGTGCCTCCGACAGCGGGCAGACGACGCGGAGCTCGTTGTGCAGACATTCGATGTGCAGCGGGAAATCGGCCCCCTTCTGTCCGTCCACGTCGGTAGGTTCGTTGATCGGCGAGGTGATGTCGAGCGTGCGGGCTCGGAAATGTTTTACCTGCGAGGGCCGACCGCCCAGCAGGTGACGGAGCATCGATACGACCGAGAAGAGCATGTTGCGCCTTTGCAGCAACAGACAGTCGAACATACCGTCCTTAATGCTCGAGCGGGGGCAAGGTGGAATCCTCCGGCCGTTTCTCCGTTGAATATCAAGGCCATGAGCGATACGAGGTCGAAGGCTTTGCCGTCGGCGAGAATTTGCAGCGGAATGCCGTGTACCGAGCGGAACTCCTTCACGCCCTCGATCAGGTAGGCCAGCTTGCCGATCTGGTGCGTGCGTTTGTCCGGCGTGCGCTGGGACGTGGTGGTGAAGATGCCGAAACTGAAGATATTAACGAAATAGTGGTCGTTCACGCGTCCGCAATCGACCCGCTCTTCCGTGCCGCCGAGGAGTTGCGCCGCCGCCTTGACCGGGTTTTCTCCATGCCGAGCGCTCCGGCGAAGTCGTTGGCCGTACCTGCCGGGATGATGCCCAGCAGCAGGTCGAGGTGCTTCTCCTTCATCCGATTGACCACGTAATTGACCGTGCCGTCGCCGCCCGCCACGACCACCAGATCGACCGTTTCGTGTCCATTGAAAGGGTTGCGGCTGAAATCGATCGGGCCGTCTACGATCGAGTAGCCGGCCTGCCGGAACATTTCGCCGATGGCTTGGGAATCTTTTTCGATTTTTCCTTTTCCCGACTGGGGGTTATAGAGAAATAGAACTTGTTTCATTCGTACGCAATGGGATTATTCTGGAATCATCATTTCTTGCATCGCCGGCGAGCAGTAAATTTCGTAGCCGTCTTTCCCGTCGTCGAGGATAAAATAGACCTTCGCGTCGGGAATTTTCCGGGAGAGGGCGATGGCCTTGTTCGCGCCCAGGCTCAAATACATGGTCGCCATGGCGTCGGCTTCGGCGCAGTTGTCCGCGACCACGGTGGCGGAAAGCAATCGTGACGTGACGCTGCGGCCCGTTGTCGGGTCGATCGTGTGGGATATCTTATTGCCTGCGGCGTCGCGGTAGAAGCGGCGGTAGTTGCCCGAAGTGGCCAGGCCTCCTTCGCTCATGCGGATACGTCCGGTGAGATAGGCGCCGTCGGACATATTGCCGTCGAAGGAGTTTCTATGCCGATCCGCCAGGGAATGCCTTTGCTGCTGACACCCTGGCAGCGGCATTCGCCGCCGATCTCCACCAGATAGTTCTTCGCGCCGCAGCGCTCCATGAGGGCCGCGACCAGATCGACCGTATAGCCCTTGGCGATCGAGTTGAAATCGAGCTGTACGCGGGGATCGTCCTTCACGAGCCTGCCGTCCCGGATATGGACGCGCCGGTAACCTACGAATTGCAGGAGCGAATCGAGGTTCGGGGTGCGTTCCGCCTCGTGCCCGGCGAATCCCCAGGCATCGACCAGCGGCTTGACCGTCACGTCGTAGTGACCTTCGCTCAAGCGGCTGAACCGTTCGGCCAGACGGAGGTTGTAGATGATATGTTCGTCGAGCGAGTCGGTCTCTCCCCGGTTGATGCGGCTCAGCAGGGAGGTGGAGTCGAAAATCGACATCGAAGCCTTGGCTTCGGCGTCGATTTGCATAATGGCCCGGTAGAGTTCCTGTGCGGTGCAGTCCGTGATGTCGCCCGTTGCCTGGAAAGTCGTACCCAGCATCGCGCCGCTTGCCGTAAGGTACTCTGCGCGGCGGTCGCAGCTCGCTGCAAGGACCAGAACGATAACGGTGTAGAGCAGCAGGGCGATCTTTTCATGTTCTATGTGTCTTCTTTTTTGGCAAAAATAGTGTTTTTCGCTCCGGTTTGCAAAAAAAGAGGGCTCTTCAGCTAAAAAATTGTATTCGTTTAAGTTGGTTATTGTGAATTAAGTTCGTACCTTTGCGCCACGCTCTGGCGTTATTCACGGTAAGGGGAATGCGTCGTAGAGTGGAACTAAATAAACTTTGAAAATGGGTTATTTATCAGCTGAAAAAGCAGGAGCTTTTCGGTAAGTACGGAAAGTCCAACACCGACACGGGTTCTCCCGAGAGCCAGATCGCGCTGTTCTCGTTCCGTATCAACCACCTTACGGAACACCTTCGTAGCAACAAACACGACTTCGGTACACAGCGTTCGCTGCTGCGTCTGGTCGGCAAGCGCCGCCAGTTGCTGGAGTATTTGAAAGAGGTCGACATCGAGCGCTACCGAGCAATCATCAAGACGCTCAATCTCCGTAAATAGTCCCGGAGGCAGAAAAATGGGGTTGGCCAAAGTTTCTTTTGGCAGCCACATTTGTAATTTGGAACATACATTTTGACGTAAAAATATCTATGGAAGAAAAGAAGTTGTACAATGCAGTCCGGAAGACGATCACGCTGGCAGACGGCCGCGAAATCATGATCGAAACGGGCAAACTGGCCAAGCAGGCCGACGGCTCCGTCGTGGTGAAGATGGGAGATACGATGCTCCTGGGAACGGTGGTAGCCGCCAAGGACGCGAAACCCGACACTGATTTTATGCCGCTCCAGGTGGAGTATAAGGAGAAATATGCCGCTTGCGGTCGCTATCCCGGCGGTTTCATGAAGCGTGAGGGCAAGGCTAACGACAGCGAGATCCTCGTAGCCCGTCTGATCGACCGTGCGCTGCGCCCCTGTTCCCGTCGGACTATCACGCCGAGGTATATGTGACCGTGAACCTGATTTCGGCGGACAAAGATATTCAGCCCGATGCTCTGGCCGGACTGACCGCATCGGCTGCACTGGCTGTTTCGGACATCCCGTTCGGCGGTCCGATTTCGAGGTGCGCGTGGCTCGTATCGGCGGCCAGTACGTCATCAACCCGACCTTCTCGCAGATGCAGGACGTCGATCTGGACATCATGGTCGGCGGCACCATCGACAATATCCTGATGGTCGAGGGCGAGATGAAGGAGGTTTCGGAAGAGGTGATGCTCGGAGCCATCAAGTTCGCACACGAGGAGATCAAGAAGCACTGCGCCGTGCAGATCGAGCTTTCGAAAGAGCTGGGCAAGGACGTGAAACGCACTTACTGCCACGAGGTGAATGACGAAGAGTTGCGTCAGACCATCATTCGGGAGCTTTACGACAAGGCTTACGCCATCGCCACCAGCGGTACGATGAAGCACGAGCGCGAAGATGCCTTCAATGCGCTGGAGGCCGAGTTCGCCGCCCGTTTCTCGGAAGAGGAGCTGGTCGAGAAGGCGCCGCTGATTCACAAATACTTCCACGACGACGTGCAGAAGAAGGCCATGCGCAACATGATCCTCGACGAGGGCCTGCGTCTGGACGGCCGCCGCACGGACGAAATCCGCCCGATCTGGTGTGAGGTGGGCTACCTGCCCGCGGCACACGGCTCGGCGATCTTCACCCGCGGTGAGACCCAGTCGCTGACCACGGTGACCCTCGGTACGAAGATGGACGAGAAGGTCAAGGACGAAGTGCTGGTACAGGGTACCGAGCAATTCGTGCTGCACTATAATTTCCCGCCTTTCTCGACAGGCGAGGCCAAAGCCGCCCGCGGCCTGAGCCGCCGCGAGATCGGCCACGGTCACCTGGCTTGGCGCGCACTGAAGCCGATGGTTCCCGTCGGAGAGGAGAATCCTATGCCGTGCGTGTGGTGTCGGATATTCTCGAGTCGAACGGCTCGTCGTCGATGGCGACGGTTTGTGCCGGTACGCTGGCGTTGATGGATGCCGGCGTGAAACTCAAGAAACCCGTTTCGGGTATTGCCATGGGTCTGATTTCGATTCCGCGACCGGTCGTTGGGCGGTGCTTTCCGACATCCTGGGCGATGAGGACCACCTGGGTGACATGGACTTCAAGGTGACGGGTACCAAGGACGGTATCACGGCTACCCAGATGGATATCAAGGTCGATGGCCTTTCGTACGAGGTGCTGGCCAAGGCGCTGGAACAGGCTCGTGTGGGCCGTATGCACATTCTGGGTAAGCTGACGGAGTGTATCGCCGAGCCGCGTGCGGACTACCGTCCGTTCGTGCCGCGTATCGTACAGATCACCATCCCGCAGGATATGATCGGTGCCGTGATCGGTCCAGGCGGCAAGGTGATCCAGGATATTCAGAAGACGACGGGTACGACCATCACCATCACCGAAACCTACAACAAGGGCGTCGTGGATATCTTCGGTCTGGACAAGGAGGCGATGGACGCGGCCCTGTCCCGCATCAAGAGCATCGTGGCGCAGCCCGAGGTCGGCGATGTATATAACGGCAAAGTCCGTTCGATCATGCCGTTCGGTGCGTTCGTCGAGATCATGCCGGGCAAGGACGGCCTGCTGCACATCTCGGAGATCGACTACAAGCGGTTCGAAACGATGGAGGAAACCGGCCTGAAAGAGGGGATACGATCGAGGTGAAAGTCATCGGCATCGATCCCAAGACCAACAAGCTCAAGTTGTCTAACCGCGTACTGATTCCGCAGCCCGAAGGCTGGACGGAGCCGGAGCGCCGTCCCCGCGAGCGCGGCGATCGTCCGCGCCGCCGTTCGGAGCACAAGGAGTAGAACTCTGCGGATCCCGGTCGCTGCTACGGAGATGGTTTCGGTTCTGTTCGAAAATTTTGGCCGGAATATTGTATGATGTTTTGTAGATAATTTTTATATTTGCATTACTCCGTAGTTGTTGCGGAGCGGACGAAACAGGCAATAAATAGAAAAGAAAGGATTCAAACATTTAATTTTTAAAAGATTAGTTTATGAAAAAGCTGATGAAATTGAGCTTGCTGCTCGTGGTCGTTGCTTTGACGTTTTCGAGCTGTAATTGCTTCAAGAAGATGGCAAAGAACAGCGATGATGTATCGCTGACGTGTGCACCTGAAGTGCTGGTACTGAATAACGGTGTGGTTGCCGCCGACATTACGGCACAGTTCCCCGTGAAGTACTTCAACCCCAAAGCTATCGTGAAGGTTACTCCGGTGATGGTATTCGAGGGCGGAGAAGTTGCCGGTACTCGAAATTCTTCCAGGGTTCGAAAGTGAAAGAGAACTATACGGTCGTTGATAAGAAGACGGGCGGTGTGTTCACCATGCATGTCGAGTTCCCCTACGATGAGCGTATGCAGATTTCCGAACTCCAGTTGCGTGTCGAGGCTAAATGTCCGGGTAGCGACGAGTTTACGCTGGTTAATGCCAATACGGGCAAGGTCGTGAAGGCCAAGGAGCTCGAGGCTAACCCCGCAATCGTACGCGAGTGCGGTCTGGTCGTTGCCGAGGGTGTGAATACCCTGCAGCAGGATCTGGCTTACGCCGATGCGATGGCAGCTCTGCCGAGCGACTACAAACGCGTGACTACCAGCGTGGACAAGACCGAGATCCTCTATGCGATCAACAAGGCTAACGTAACCAAGAAAGCGCTGAAAGACGCCGATCTGGAGGCATTCCAGGCGAATGTGGATGAGAACCTGAAAAACGACCGTGCTACCCAGCATGTTGCCGTGAAGGGTTATGCTTCTCCCGACGGTCCCGTGAAGTTCAACGACACGCTGTCGAAGGAGCGTAGCGAATCGGGCGACAAAGTTCTTGCGAAACTGCTGAAAAATTCGGGTCTGGATATCGACGTTGCCGCTTACGGTGAGGACTGGGAAGGTTTCAAGGAGCTGGTTTCGAAGTCGAACATCAAAGACAAGGATCTGATTCTCCAAGTTTTGAGCATGTACTCCTCTTCGACGCAGCGCGAGGATGAGATCAAGAACATGTCTTCCGTATTCAACGAGCTGAAGAAAGACATTCTGCCGCAGCTCCGTCGTTCGGTGATCGTGAACACCATCGATCTGGAGGGCAAGACCGACGCCGAGATGATGGCGCTTGTCGAGGCTGGCAAGCTGGATCAGCTCAACCTGAACGAGCTGCTCTTCGTTGCGGAGTCGATCGCACAGGACAACGCTACCAAGAACATCGTATTGGCTTATGCTGCCGAGAAGTATAACGACGCCCGCGCTTACAACAACCTGGGTATCGTTCTTACGGAGGAAGGCCGCACGGCTGATGCTTTGAAATGCTTCCAGAAGGCCGCTCAGTTGGGCGAGGCTTCCGAGGCGCTGAACACCAACCTGGCTCTTGCCAACCTGGCGAACGGCAATATGGCAGAGGCTCAGAAGTATGCCAAGGGCGCTGATGCAAAGGCGAAGAGCCTGGTCAATGCAGCACAGGGTAACTACAACGACGCTGCCAAGCAGCTCGACGGTATGAATGCCGCTATCGCTAACACGATGAACAAGGACTATGCGGCTGCAAAGCGTGCTATCGCTAAGGATATGAGCGCAGAGGCCGATTACCTGCGTGCCGTGATCGCTTCGGAAGAGGGCGATATGAGAACGGCAGAGGCACGGTTGAAGAGCGCCGTGAAGAAGGATGAGAAGATGGCGAAGAAAGCCATGAAGGATATCCACTTCAAGAAACTCTTCGAAGAGGGTCTGAAGTTCTAATCCGTTCGGATTCGATGAAAAATATCCGCACCGGAAACGGTGCGGATATTTTTTGTCTCGATTTATTGAGCTTGTTCGATTATTGGTCGTATTTCGTCCGCCTTTCTTCAAGACAGGCATTTTAGGCCCATGTCGGTTCATAAATACGGTTGGCGACCGGGAGGATCAGTTCCGAATTTGGATCCCAACAAGGATTCCGAGACATCACTTTTATTTTTATGGACGTCGGCTGGACAGGATCTGCACGATATTTGCAATATCATACAGGATATCGAAAGAAATACGGAAAAGATCTAAAATTTTATTATTTTTGTCGAAAGAGCGTTGAGTTCTGCCGTATTTACTTGTTTTGCCAGGTTTTGATCGGTTTCGGTGCAAGCCGATTTGTTGAAGGGCTATCCCGAACGAGGGATTTGCTTTCGGCGGAATGAATTTTTTGCACGCGGTCTGTGTAATCTTGTAAAGGGAATTGCGGAACGGGAACTTCGATATTTATTTTTATTGCGCTTTGAAGGCGAACCGCTTGTGTAAATAATAGAAAATTATGGAATACGCGAATCATTTGAAAGAATATGCGTCGGCTATGAGCGAGGCGCAGGTGGCCGAGGAAGTGGATCGTATCCGCGAAGCTGCGGTACGAAACCATACTCCGGAAGTTTACAAACTCTGTTATTCGGCGCTGGATTTAACTACGCTGTCGTGTACGGACTCCGTGGAGTCGGTTACGGAATTTGCCGGCAAAGCCGTCAAGTTTTACCAACAGTTCCCTCATCTTCCCAATGTGGCGTCGATTTGCATCTATCCGCCGTTCGTCGAAACGGTCGGTGTGGTGGTCGATGGTACGGATATGCGTATCACGAGCGTTGCGGGCGGATTTCCTTCTTCGCAGACGTTTCTCGAGGTGAAGGTTCTCGAAGTGGCTATGGCCGTCGAGAACGGAGCCGACGAGATCGATATCGTCTTGAACGTGGGTAAGATGTTGGGGGCATTACGACGAGGTCGCTAACGAGGTCGAGGTGATTCGTACCGAGATGAGTCCCGAGGTCGTGTTAAAGGTCATTATCGAGTCCGGAGCTTTGAAAACTCCCGATCTGATCCGCAAGGCATCGTTGCTTTCGATGTTCGCCGGGGCCGATTTCGTCAAGACTTCGACCGGCAAGATCGATGTGTCCGCCACGCCCGAAGCGGCGGTGGTGATGTGCCAGGCGATCCGGGATTACTATCGGAAAACGGGACGTAAGGTGGGCTTCAAGCCGGCCGGCGGTGTCCGGAGTGCCGAAGATGCCGCTTTGTATTATACGATCGTCGAGGAGATTTTGGGCAAGGAGTGGCTTACGCCCGAATTGTTCCGTATCGGAGCTTCGTCGGCGGCCAATAATCTGCTTACGGCTATCGAAGGCCGGGAAGTCAAGTTTTTCTGATCCGAATGGGCGGATGAATTAAAAAATAGCGGCACCAAGAAGTGCCGCTATTTTCTTGGGAAAGGTTGGGGTAATTACCGCATCGGTACCTCGATCAGAAGCAGGCTGGCTTTCCCGTCCGTATGGAGGGTGATGTCGTTCTGCTCCCAAATGCCCATGCCGTCCCGGGAGGCCAGCTTTTCGTTCTCGACCGTTACGTCGCCTTCGAGGACGAAGACGTAAAGACCGTTTCCTTCCCGGCGCATGGCGTATTCATAGGTATCTTTCTCCAGGTTCAGTGTGTGGAACCAGGCCGACTGATGAATCCAAGCCGTATGCTCGGAACCATTGCCTTCGGGAGCCACGATCGTGCGCAGCTCATTGGTGCGTGCCGGAGCGAGCGTGATCTCCTCGTAACGGGTCGGAAGTCCGCGTCGATCCGGGAATACCCATATCTGGAGGAATTTGACGGGACGGTCGGGGCTGTTGTTGAATTCGCTGTGGATGATTCCCGTTCCGGCCGTCATTACCTGGATTTCCCCGGTGCGCAGCACCGAAGTATGTCCCATGCTGTCCTGATGTCGTAGTTCGCCCTCGAGCGGGATGGAAACGATCTCCATGTTGTCGTGGGGATGTGCGCCGAAACCCTCTCCTCCGGCTACGGTATCGTCGTTGAGTACGCGCAATGCGCCGAAATGGATGCGCTCGGGATCGTGGTAGTCTGCAAAACTGAACGTATGGTAGCTGTCGAGCCAACCGTGGTCGGAATGACCTCGTGTGCCGGCTCTGTGGATTACTTTTTTCATAATATAATGGATTGATTATAAGAAGGTGTTGCAAATAGTGTTCCACGATACCGCTTGTAGGGCAGGGCTGTCCGAATATAGGTTGCCGAAGGAGTGATCGTGCGGTCGAGCGACAAAGAGAACGGTCCGGGCGTTAGCCCGGACCGTTCTCTTTGTGAAAATAGCTTGCTGCTCGTCGTCTTATTTGAGATGCGGACCTGCAGCTACGAGTTTCTTGCCTTCGGCGTTGCCGGTGAACTTCTCGAAGTTCTTGACGAAACGACCGGCCAGATCTGCCGCCTTCTCGTCCCATTCCTTGGCGTTCTTGTACGTGTCGCGCGGATCGAGAATCTTGGGATCCACGCCCGGAAGTGCGGTCGGGATCTTGAAATCGAATACCGGCAGCGTCTTGGTCGGAGCCTTGTCGATCGAACCGTCGAGGATCGCGTCGATGATACCGCGCGTATCCTTGATCGAGATACGTTTGCCCGTACCGTTCCAGCCCGTATTGACGAGGTAGGCCGTAGCGCCCGATTGCTTCATGCGTTTTACCAGCTTCTCACCGTATTTGGTCGGATGCAGCGAGAGGAACGCTGCACCGAAGCAGGCCGAGAAGGTCGGAGTCGGCTCGGTGATGCCGCGCTCGGTACCTGCCAGCTTGGCGGTGAAGCCGGAGAGGAAGTAGTACTTGGTCTGTTCCGGAGTCAGGATCGAAACCGGAGGCAGCACGCCGAATGCGTCGGCCGAGAGGAAGATCACCTTCTTGGCGGCCGGAGCCTTCGATACGGGCTTCACGATGTTTTCGATGTGGAAGATCGGGTACGATACGCGGGTATTCTCCGTAACCGACTTGTCCGCGAAGTCGATCTTACCTTTCTTGTCCACCGTAACGTTCTCCAGCAGGGCGTTGGGGCGGATCGCGTTCCAGATATCGGGCTCGTTCTCTTTCGAGAGGTTGATGACTTTGGCATAGCATCCGCCCTCGAAGTTGAATACGCCGTCGTCGTCCCAGCCGTGCTCGTCGTCGCCGATCAGCTCGCGCTTCGGGTCGGTCGAAAGCGTGGTCTTGCCGGTACCCGACAGACCGAAGAAGATAGCGGTGTTCTCACCCTTCTCGTTGGTGTTGGCCGAGCAGTGCATCGACGCGATGCCCTTCAGCGGCAGCAGGTAGTTCATGTAGGAGAACATACCCTTCTTCATTTCGCCGCCGTACCAGGTGTTGATGATTACCTGCATTTTTTCGGTGAGGTTGAACACGACCGCCGTTTCCGAGTTGAGTCCGAGTTCCTTGTAGTTCTTGACTTTGGCTTTCGACGCATTCAGCACCACGAAATAGGGTTCGCCGTATTTCTCCAGCTCCTCGTCCGTCGGGCGGATGAACATGTTTTCACGAAATGCGCCTGCCAAGCCACCTCCATGATGAAGCGGATCTTCAGACGCGAGTTCTCGTTGGCGCCGCAGAAAGTGTCGACGACGTAGAGCTTCTTGTTCGACAACTCTTCGACAGCGATCTTTTTCAGCTCCTTCCAGGTCTTCTTCGTCACCGGTTTGTTGTCGTTCTTGTATTCGGGCGAGGTCCACCAAATAGTATCTTTGGTGGTTTCGTCCATGACGAAGAACTTGTCTTTCGGGGAACGACCCGTGTAAACGCCGGTCATCACGTTCACGGCACCCATTTCGGTTACCTGACCCTTTTCATAACCGCGCAGGCCCTTGCGGGTCTCCTCGCGGAAGAGTTCGTCGTACGACGGATTGTAGATTACTTCCGTAGTACCCGTGATGCCGTACTGTTTCAAATTGATTTTAGCCATAATTATTGATTTAAATTAATCCTCTTATTTCACTTGACAGCGGTTGTTCGTTTATGAACGATGCTCGCAAAGTTAAAGATTTTTTTCGAATGTGAAAATATTAACAGTAGGTTTATCGTTTTCCCGGCGAATCATTCGGCTGTCGATGGCGTTTACGATCACCGCGATCGCACCGTCGCCCGTTACGTTGGTCGCCGTACCGAAACTGTCCATGGCAATGTAGGTGGCGATCATCAGTCCGATCATATTTTCGTCGAACCCGAGCATTGACTCCAGCAATCCGATCGCAGCCATGATGGCTCCGCCCGGTACGCCCGGTGCGGCGATCATCGTAATGCCCAGCAGCAGGATGAAACCCGAGTAGGTGCCCATCGAAACGTCCAGTCCGGAGAGCATCATCACCGCGAGCGAGCAGGCGACGATCTTCATCATCGAGCCGGAGAGGTGGATCGTGGCGCAGAGCGGGACGACGAATCCCGCCACTTCGGGGCGGACGCCGATTTTGACCGTCTGCGCCAGCGTCACGGGGATCGTGGCGGCCGAAGACTGCGTTCCGAGAGCCGTCATGTAGGCGGTCATCATCGTGCGGAGCATCATCAACGGATTCTGCCTTGCCACGAGGCCCGCGATCGAGAACTGGATCAGCAGCAGGACGACCGTCATCACGAAGATAATCACGATCAACTTGAGGAAAATGCCCAGAATACCCGATACCTGCCCCGACCGGGTCATCGAGAGGAAGATGCCGAAGATATAGAACGGCAGCAGCGGGATGATGACCTTCGAGATGACGCGCTCGATGATGAGTTTGAAATCATCCATCATGCCCTTGAGCTTGTCGCTGTGGATGTAAGCCATGCCCAGTCCCAGCACGAAGGCGAGAATGAGGGCGGTCATCACGCCCATCAACGGGGGCATTTCGACCGTGAAGAACGGTTGCAGGGTGTTGCGGCGGTTTCTCCCGGGCGCTCATCTCCGTACCGCCCAATAGCCGGGGTAATATCCCGAAACTTGTGAAGAAAGTTCCGAATCCCGAAAACAGGGTAAAGGCATAGGCCAGGGCTGCGGTGATTACCAGCAGCCGTCCTGCCTTGCTACCCAGGTCGGCGATGCCCGGAGCCACGAGGCCCAGGATCAGCAGCGGGATGACGAAGTTCAGAAAATTGCCGAAAATGTTGTAGAAGGTCAATGCGATTCGGGTGAACCACTCGGGAACGAAGAGGCCGAATACGATGCCCAGCGCGATAGCCAGGAGCACTTTGGGAAGTAAGCCGAATTTATGCTTCATAAGGTGTCGTTTCATTGGTTTTCGGTTGGACGATTCATGCGTCGGGGCCTTGGGCCGATCGTGTTCCCGATTCGGACCGAATTCGTTTTCGGAGGTCCCGTTGCATGCCGTTTTTCTATTAACGTATAAAAGGGAGCAATATTTGTGCAAAGAAGAGAATATTTTCTAATTTTGTCAATATGACTGCACTGTATAGCGATATTATTTTCGGCCCGATCCATTCCCGCAGATTGGGTCTGTCTTTGGGTGTCAATCTGTTACCCACTCAATCGAAGTTGTGTAGCTTCGATTGCATTTATTGTGAATGCGGCTGGAATGCCGAACATCCGGGCGCCCGCCGGTTCAATTCGCGCGAGGACGTGCGTACCATGCTCGGAGCGACCCTGCGTCAGATGGTTTCCGAAGGTACGCCGCCCGACGTGATTACTTTCGCCGGTAACGGCGAGCCGACGATGCACCCCGATTTCGAGGCGATCATCGACGATACGATCGTCTTGCGGGACGAAATTTGCCCTTCGGCGCGGATTTCGGTGTTGAGCAATGCGACGCAGATCGGCCGCGAGCGTGCGCCGGGCCTTGCGTCGGGTCGATAACAACATCCTGAAACTCGATTCCGCTTTCGACGATACGGTTCGGCTCATCAATAACCCGTGCGGGACCTATTCGGTGGCTGAGGTGGTGAAGAACATGAAACTGTTCGACGGGCAGATGATCCTGCAGACGATGTTCCTGCGGGGCGAGTGCGAGGGCCGCACGGTGGATAACACGACCGAGCGGGAGGTCGCGGCCTGGTTGAAGCTGGTCGAAGAGATCCGGCCCCGTCAGGTGATGGTCTATTCGCTCGACCGCGACACTCCGTGCAAAACCTTGCAGAAAGTCCCCCGCGAAGATTTGCAGGCGATCGCTGCCCGGGTCGAGGCGCTGGGAATCCCCTGCTCGGTGGCGTAACGCAAAGAAGAACGACGGGGAATTTCAGACCCCTTCGAAGAATTTGTCGATCGGACGTTATTTATTGTCTGTATTATAGAGGGGCGAAGATTTTATCTGTGTCTTGTTACATTGTTTGCTTTGCTCTCGTTGGCACTTTTCGCATGTGACAAGGGCATCCGGGAGGAAGCGATCGATGCCGAAAATATCTTGGGTAGGTGGCGTGCGGTCGAGGAGCCGGATTACGATTGGGATGATTCGGACGACGATGGAGCCTGTGATGTGCCCATGCTTTGGGGATTATGACTTTCGAACACGATGGACGGGGTGTGGCCGATAACGGGGAGCATTTTGCCTGGAGTCTGACAGGAAGACGGATAACTGTGGATTACGGATTTATTCCGGCACGGCTTACGGTGTCGGAAATTTGCGAGCGGCGAATGGTGTGGAAGGTTCTCGCAACAGAAGCAGGCTCGGTAAAGTATTACGGACGGATCGTTTTCGAGCGGTTGTGATTATTCCGTCGGGAAGAAAAATAAAGCGAGAGGAATCGATTCCTCTCGCTTTATTCGTTGTCGCAGTGTGGTTTATTTCTCCAGCACGACGCTCACTTTTCGAGCTTCCCCCAGCGGGGCGCCAGCTTCGAAACCGTACAGCGGATATGGCGGATTTGCGGAAACCGGGCATAGAGGGCATCCATGATGTTCATCGACACGCGTTCGATCGTGCGCTGGGTGACGCGCATCTGTTCGCGTACGGTTTCGTAACCCAACAGGTAATTGACCGCTTTTCCACGCAGTCCTCGCTCGCCACTTCCCCAGCTCGGCCGTGATCTCCAGATCGACCGTGAAGCGGTTGCCCACTTGCTGTTCCAGGTCGTAACAGCCGTGGAAAGCCCGGAACTCCATCCGGTTCAAAACGATACGGTATTCCATCTTATTCGGCGATTACCAGGTAGTAGTTTTTCTTGCCTTTCTGTACGAGCAGGTATTTCCCGTCGATCAGGTCGCTTTCGGCGATTGCACGCATGGGGTCGGCGACCTTCTCCTTGTTGAGCGACACGCCGCCGCCCTGCACCATCTTGCGGCATTCGCCCTTCGAGGGGAAGATATCGCTCCGCTCGGCGCACAGCTCGATGAAGGGCAGCCCGATCAGTTCCGCACGGGCGATTTTGTATTGCGGGACTCCTTCGAAAACCTGCAGCAGGGTCTGTTCGTCGAGTTTGCGAAGCGCTTCGGAGGTAGCCCCGCCGAAGAGAATGTTCGATGCCTCGACCGCTTTTCGTACTCCTCCTGCGAGTGGATCATCTCGGTAACCTCCTGCGCCAGCCGTTTTGCAGGATTCGCAGGTGAGGGGCTGCGTCGTGTTCGGCGATCAGGTCGTCGATGGTCTGTTTATCGAGCAGCGTGAAGATCTTGATGTAGCGCTTGGCGTCCTCGTCGCTGGTGTTGAGCCAGAACTGGTAGAACTTGTAAGGCGACGTATAACGCGGGTCGAGCCATACGTTGCCGCTCTCGGTCTTGCCGAACTTGGTGCCGTCGGCTTTGGTAATCAGCGGGCAGGTGAGGGCGAAAGCCTCGCCGCCGGCCTTGCGGCGGATCAGCTCCGTACCGGTGGTGATGTTGCCCCACTGGTCGGCTCCGCCCAACTGGAGTTTGCAGCCTGCCGTTTCGTACAGATGCAGGAAGTCGTAAGCCTGTACGAGCTGGTAGGTGAACTCGGTGAACGACATCCCTTCGCCTTCGCCGTTGAAGCGTTTCTTTACCGAATCTTTGGCCATCATGTAGTTCACGGTAATCAGCTTGCCGATGTCGCGGATGAAATCCAGGAAGGTGATTCCCTTCATCCAGTCGTAGTTGTTCACCAGCATCGCCGCGTTGGGAGCGTCCGATTCGAAATCGAGCAGCTTGGCGAGCTGTTTCTTGATCGCCTCCTGGTTGTGGCGGAGGGTCTTTTCGTCGAGCAGGTTGCGCTCCTGCGATTTGCCGCTGGGGTCGCCGATCATGCCCGTCGCGCCGCCCACCAGAGCGATCGGACGGTGTCCGCACATCTGGAAGTGCTTGAGGATCATTACACTCACCAGGTGTCCGATGTGCAGCGAATCCGCCGTCGGGTCGATGCCCACGTAAGCTGTGGACATCTCTTTCTGAAGTTGTTCCTGTGTGCCCGGCATGATCGAGTGAATCATACCGCGCCATTCCAATTCTTCGACAAAGTTCTTAATTGCCATTTGTGTATTTGGTTTTACTTTATTTTATGCTTTATTCTACCTCCAGGTCGAGCGCCCGGCGCAACTCGGCCAGCAGAGGATTTTTTTCGGTCATATACTTGACCCGGTCTTCGAGTTTGATCGGGCGGGCGGCCCGGATCTCTTCATTGACCGTAACGTCGAGCTCCAACATACCCTGCACGCCGGACGTTTCGGCGATACGGAGCAGCAGTTCGGTTTTGTTGCGCAGGATCTCTTCGCGCAGGGCTTCCGACGGAACTGCGATACGGATCACGTGTCCCTGAAATTGCATCCGTTCGAACGCCGCGACGAAGCGCGGACGCATCTCGCGGACGAGCGTGAGGATTTTTTCACGGGTCGTTTCGAGTTTTTCGGCACTGAGCGGGTCGATGACCGGCTGGGGTGCTGCGGCATGCACGGCGGTTTCCGTATCCGGTTCCGGGGCTGCGTCGTTTATCAGCGCCGAAATGGAGATTCCCGATGCGAGTCTGGACTGTATGGGACGGGGACGCGCCGTTTGCGGTTGTGTCGAAACCGGCGTTGCTGCGGCCTGCGTTCGTTCCGGGGCGGCTGAATGGACGGCGTCGGCATTGCGGATGTACGGGCAGCGGCCGATGTCGCCGGAGGCGCGGGATCGGCTGCGGCTTTTGCCGCAGGCGTTGCAGCCGGAGCGGATGCCGCGATTCCGGGCGAAGATTCTGCCGCCGCAGCCGTCGGCCGTTGGACCGTAGCCGGTTGCGGAGCGGGCGCGGGAGCCGTCTGTTGTGTCGATTGCGGACGGGCCGGTGCGGATTGCGCGGGGCGGTCCGAACCAGTTCCGGCAACGGAAGATTTACGGATCGACGGGGCTATTTTTTGACCGAGACCGGCGATCTTCATCAGTCCCAGTTCGACGAGCAGCCGTTGGTTGGACGATTGCCTGATTTTGCCGTCGAGGTCCGTGAGCAGCGATATGGCGCCGAAAAGAAATTCGGGAGGGCAGGCGGCCGCCTGCGTCCGGTATCGTTCCATCAGCGTACCGGTAAATTCCAGCAGCCGGAGCGAAGGCTCGTTGCGGGCCACCAGCAGGTCGCGCAGGTGGCGGTTGAGTCCCGCCATGAAAGTCTGGCCGGACAATCCCCGTGCGAGCACGTTGTCGAAAGAGAGCAGCGCCTCGACATAGTTGCCCGACAGGAGCGTCTCGGTCATGCTGAAATAGGTGTCGTAATCCAGCACGTTGAGCGTCTGGGCCACCTCCTGATAGCGGAGTTCCTGCCCGCAGAACGAAACGGCCTTGTCGAACATCGACAGCGCGTCGCGCATGCCGCCGTCGGCTTTCTGGGCGATGAGGTTCAGCGACTCTTCGTCGGCGGTGATTCCTCCTGCGAGGCGATGTATTTGAGGTATTCGACGCTGTCCTCGACGCGGATGCGGTTGAAGTCGTAAATCTGGCACCGCGAGAGGATGGTCGGAATGATCTTGTGTTTTCGGTGGTCGCCAGGATGAAGATGGCGTGTGCGGGCGGCTCCTCGAGCGTCTTGAGCAGCGCGTTGAAGGCGGCCGCCGAGAGCATGTGGACCTCGTCGATGATGAAGACCGAGTAGCGTCCCACCTGCGGGATGATGCGCACCTGTTCGATCAGCGTGCGGATGTCCTCGACCGAGTTGTTCGACGCGGCGTCAGCTCGTGGATGTTGAGCGAGCGCCCGTCGTTGAAGCTGCGGCACGATTCGCACGTGTTGCAGGCTTCGGCCTTCGGGATGCAGACAGTTGATCGCCTTGGCGAAGATGCGGGCGCAGGTCGTCTTGCCCACGCCGCGCGGCCCGCAGAAGAGGTAGGCGTGGGCCAGTTGGCCGCGTTCGATCGCGTTCTTCAGGGTCGAGGTAATGTGCTTCTGCCCCACGACCGAAGAGAAAGTGGCGGGGCGGTATTTGCGTGCGCTGACGATAAAATCACTCATGGCGGAACAAAGATAGTGAAAGCCGGGCGAAATCGGGAAAATTTATTTTCGAAGATTTCCGAGGCGCTTCCTATCTTCTGCAAAGATAGTGAAAGCCGGGTGCTGCGCCAAATTTATTTGCACTTTGTCGGGTGGAATATGCGGAATGAAGCGCGGTGTATCGTTTTCGAAAATCCGTTTCCCGGACCGACGATATGTTCGGTAATTTTCGCAGGTGACTCGCTTCGGTGCGAGTATGCCTCAAGAATAAAGAAAGACGGAAGCCGAAACTCCCGTCTTTCGCAGTGTGTCGCCGCAGGTCGCCTTACTCTTCCATCTGAACCGATCCGTCGGGCAGCACATTGAAGGTGACTTCGTAATACTGGACCGATTTCTTGCCGGCGCTTTCGACGATCTCCTTGCCGTTTTCGGTTATGTTCATACTGAACTCTGCTTTCACTTCGCCGAACGTTTTATTTCGGTCGAGGAATTCGTTGCCCGAAGGAACCGTTTCCTGAATCAGGTAGTCGCCGATGCTCTTGAACGTATAGTTTTCGGGGATCATGGCTTTGGCCTCTTCGTACTGTTTGCGGATGGCTTCGACGTTGATCGAGGCCGGAGTCAGGCCTTTGACTTTTTCGAAATCGAGTTTCCCGCTCAGCCCGCCTGCTTCGTTCAGGTCGGAGATGTTGCCTTTGCCGGGACCGGAGAGCGTGAAGGTCTGCGAGAAACAGTCGCCGGCCTTGTTTACCATTTCGACGAATAAAACTGTCAGGTTATTCTCCAGCTCGTCCGCCTCCATCCAGCGGATTTCATATATTTTCCACTCGTCGAAGTTGATATTCTTTTCGAGAGTTTCGACGATGAGTTGCGTCGCTTCGTCGGAATCCATTTTCGGAGCGCTGATGCCCAGGTTGTTGCATGAAGAGATCAGAGTCGCGATGCAGAGCGATGCCGTAATGGCGAGGATAAGTTTTTCATTCTGTCTGATTAGATAATTTGGTTTTGTCCTGCAAAGGTAGCCATTTTGTCATTACGATATCGTCCGGGATATGACAAAATCGGACAGGATGGCAGAAGTTGCAGACTTGGCAGATATTTTGCGATAGGTAAGGCAAAGAAATGAATTGAAAATAATATAATGCACTATGAACATTAATTCTTTAACTATTAAGGCGCAAGAGGCGCTGCAGGCTGCGGTGTCTCTTGCCAGGGAGCAGGGCAATCAGGCTGTCGAACCGCTGCACCTGCTCAATGTGCTCGTGCGCGAGGACGATTCGCTGTCGGTATTTCTGCTGGGGCGTGTCGGCGTAAACGTGCGGGGACTGCGCGGCGAAGTGGAGCGGGCCGTGCGGGGCTGCCACATGTTTCGGGAGGCGGCGAACAGTTCTTTCGCAGGATACGACCAAAGTAATCCAGCGTGCCGTCGATTTTACCAAGAATTTCGGGGACAAGTACGCTTCGGTAGAGCATCTGCTGCTGGGACTGATCGCCGAGCGGGGTACTGCCGCCGATCTGCTGAAAGGCGCCGGGGCGACTGAAAAGGAGTTGCTCGAGGCGATTCGGGTGTTCCGCAAGGGGCGACCGTCGATTCGCAGACGGCGTCGCAGGAGTTCGATGCCCTGGGCAAGTATGCGATCAATCTGAACGAGATGGCCCGCAGCGGCAAGCTTGATCCGGTGATCGGCCGCGATGATGAAATTCGCCGTGTATTGCAGATGCTTTCGCGCCGTACCAAAACAATCCGATGCTGGTCGGAGAACCCGGCGTGGGTAAGACGGCCATCGCCGAGGGTATCGCCCGCCGGATCATCGACGGCGACGTTCCCGAGAACCTGAGATCGAAGTCGATCTATTCGCTCGACATGGGGGCCCTGATCGCGGGCGCCAAGTATCAGGGCGAGTTCGAGGAGCGGCTCAAGGCCGTCGTGCAGGAGGTCGTCGCCAGCGAAGGTGAAATACTGCTCTTCATCGACGAAATTCATACGGTCGTCGGCGCCGGCAAGTCGTCGGGTGGGATGGATGCCGCCAATATTCTCAAACCGGCCCTGGCGCGCGGTGAGCTGCGTACGATCGGTGCTACGACGCTCGACGAGTTCCAGAAATATTTCGAGCAGGACAAGGCGCTCGAGCGTCGTTTTCAGAAAGTCATGGTCGATGAACCGACGGCCGAGGATGCGATTTCGATCCTGCGCGGACTGAAGGATCGTTACGAGAACCACCATCAGGTGCGGATCAAGGACGAGGCGATCGTTGCGGCCGTCGAACTTTCGCATCGCTACATTACCGACCGCTACCTGCCCGATAAGGCCATTGACCTGATCGATGAGGCGGCTTCGAAACTCCGCCTGGAGATGAACTCCGTGCCGGAGGAGATAGATGTGCTGGATCGTCGGGTACGTCAGCTCGAGATCGAGCGCGAGGCGATCCGCCGCGAGAAGGACAGGGAGCGTGTCGAGCAACTGACCCATGAGATCGAGGAGCTGGGGCCAAACGCGCCGAGCTTCGTGCCAAGTGGGAAGGCGAACGGGACGTGCTGAAGAAGATCCAGGAGAACAAGGACCGGATCGAACACCTGAAGATCGAGGCTCAGCAGGCCGAACGGCAGGGCGATTACGGCCGTGTGGCCGAGATTCGTTACGGCAAGATTCAGGAGGCCGAGAAGCAGATCGCGGCTCTTCAGGACGAATTCCGTGCGGCTTCGGCCAGCGGGGCGATGATCAAGGAGGAGGTCGATGCCGAGGATGTCGCCGAGGTGGTGTCGCGCTGGACGGGGATTCCCGTGACGCGGATGCTGGCTTCGGAGCGCGAGAAGCTGCTGCACATGGAGGAGGAGTTGCATCGCCGCGTAGTCGGTCAGGATTTGGCCATTGCCGCTGTGTCGGATGCCGTGCGCCGTTCGCGGGCCGGACTTAACGATCCCCGCAAGCCGATCGGCTCGTTCATCTTCCTGGGTACGACGGGTGTAGGTAAGACCGAGCTGGCGAAGGCGCTGGCCGAGTTCCTCTTCAACGACGACAACATGCTGACCCGTATCGACATGAGCGAGTACCAGGAGCGTCACAGCGTATCGCGTCTGGTCGGTGCGCCTCCGGGATACGTCGGTTACGACGAGGGCGGACAACTGACCGAGGCTGTGCGGCGCAAGCCTTATTCGGTCGTGCTGCTCGATGAGATCGAGAAGGCGCATCCCGACGTGTTCAACATCTTGCTGCAGGTGCTCGACGACGGACGGCTGACCGATAACAAGGGGCGTACGGTCGATTTCCGCAATACGATTATCATCATGACCTCCAACATGGGGGCACAGGTCATTCAGGAGAATTTCGCTCCGGCTTTCGACGGCAATAAAATTTCGCCGGAAGTGGTCGAAAAGACGCGTCTGGAGGTGATCGAGCAGTTGAAGATGCAGCTCAAGCCCGAGTTCCTGAACCGTATCGACGAGATCGTGATGTTCGAGCCGCTGACGCACGAAGATATCGGGCGGATCGTCGATATTCAGATGAATATAGTCCGCAAACTGTTGAAGGAAAACAACATCGAGCTCGACTATACGAAGAAGGCGAAAGAGTGGATCGCCCGCATAGGTTACGATCCGTTGTATGGCGCACGTCCCGTCAAGCGTACGATTCAGCGTTATGTGGTGAACGATCTGTCGAAGCGGATTTTGGCGGGCGATGTCAATCGCGAGCATCCGATCGTCATCAATGCTGACGCCGATGGCCTGACCTTCAAGAACTAAAGGCGAAGCGCTTTTGTCAGGTAGATATTCGTATTCGTGAAAATCCCCGCTGTTTTTACAGCGGGGATTTTTTATGGGACAGGTCGGTTTAGCGCACCGAAAATCCTTCATCGGCTTTCATCGGCACCGGTTTGTCGCGGTAGAAGCCGCTTTCGAGCTTGTCGCGGATGGCTTTGAACGCCTCGATCGTGAACTTCACGTCGTCGAGCGTATGGGCTGCGGTGGGATCACGCGCAGGATGATTTCGCCTTTCGGGATCACCGGATAGACCACTACCGAGCAGAAGAGGTTGTGCTTCTCGCGCAGATCGACGATCAGGTTGGTCGCTTCGGGATGCCGCCTTTCATATAGACGGAGTTACGGGCGACTGGGTTACACCGATTTCGAATCCGTTCTCCTTCAGTCCGCCTTGCAGGGCACGGGTGATTTCCCAGAGCTTCTCCTGGTATTCGGGGTGCTTGCGGATCAGATCCAGACGCTTCAGCGCGCCGATGACCATCGGCATCGGGAGCGACTTGGCGTAGAGCTGCGAACGCATGTTGTAGCGCAGCAGGTTGATAAGCCAGCGGGGACCGCAGACGAATGCGCCGACGCCGGCCATCGACTTGGCGAAGGTGTTGAACAGCACATCCACACCGTCCACGACGCCGAAGTGAGCGGCCGTGCCCCGTCCGTGGGGACCCATCGTGCCGAAGCCGTGGGCGTCATCGACCAGCAGGCGGAAGTTGAAATCTTTCTTCATCGCCACGATCTCGTCCAGTTTGCCCAGGTCGCCCTTCATGCCGAATACACCTTCGGTGATCACGAGTACGCCGCCGTTCTGCTGCTCCGCCAGTTCCGTAGCGTGCTTGAGTTGCAGGCGCAGCGACGCCATGTCGTTATGGCCATATACGAAACGCTTGCCCTTGTGCATGCGCAGGCCGTCGATGATGCAGGCGTGTGCCTCGGCGTCATAGACCACCACATCACGCGGGGTGAGCAGGCAGTCGATGATCGAGATCATGCCCTGATAGCCGAAGTTCAGCAGGAAGGCGTCGGGTTTGCCGACGAACTCTGCCAGTTCGCGCTCCAACTGTTCATGGTATTTGGTCTGACCGCTCATCATGCGGGCGCCCATCGGGCTGCCATGCCGAATTCGGCGGCACCTTTGGCGTCGGCTTCGCGCACTTCGGGGTGATTGGCCAGGCCCAGGTAGTTGTTCAGGCTCCAGTTCAGCATCTTCTGTCCCCGAAAGGTCATGTGGGGACCGATTTCTCCTTCGAGTTTGGGGAATGCGAAATACCCGTGGGCATAACCCATGTACATACCGATAGGGCCTCCGGCATTCTTTTCGAGGCGTTCAAAAATATCTACCATACGAGTTTGTTATTTGATTTTAAGATTATGCGTTTCAGTACTCCACAAAAGTAAAAATAATTGTCGGGATGTTCAAACCTCCCGGATTCTTTTCGTGAAAAGTAGTATAAATACTTACTGTTTGTCACCGGATAAGCGGCATTGGATTTGCATCCCGTTTTCCGGTCGTTGTTTTCGTGGTTCCCTGTATTTCTTTAGTATAGATTTCCTACGCTGTTCTTCGGTCGTCTTTTTGAGTTCTTCTTTACGGGCATCGTCCCGTGTTTTTTTATCGCTTCTCCCGTTTCTGAATTCAGGTGTATATGTTCCCAAATAACGATAAACTTTTCGTCGGGTCAATCTTGATTTTCCGGAACTTTCGTGCGAAATTTGTCCGTACAATACCCGCGTGGTGTTCGTATTTGAAAACATTTTCTAACTTTGCCCTGCCTGCCCGTATGGGCGGCGACATATTAGTTTAGTGAAAGTGTTTCGCTAATCCTTGGCAGGAAATCTGGAAAATTTAGTTATATCTCAAAATTTCACATCTTAATATCTTATAAATTAACAATTTATATTGTGATGTGTTTTTATCAAGGAACAAATTAGGAACAGAAACACGAATTATCATATTTTCTTGTTTTTATTTGCACTACCTTTCTTTCTCTTCACTTGTTCGTACTTTGAGTATTTTTCCAAGTCATTTCACACTATTTTCATGCTCTCGCCAAGAGTGATTGTTGCATTCATCTATGGATGAATAACCACAGCCAAAAAAAAAGGACAAATCTCTGTTTCTTTCAAGGAACATTGTTTTTTGCAAAGGTAACCATTTCCCTCAAAACACCTATACAGGCAGTCCAATATATCTGCCTATATTTAGTTTACTTTAGTTTAGCATATATATAAGCTAATAGACTAAACTAAACCTTTACCGAAGTTCTCCCCCTTACTTTTATATTCACAGTCAAAGAGAAGATAATCGCACCGATATTTTCTTTTCGCTGCATCCCAATTTTACGGAAGTTCCTTTTATCGTAACTTCTGCCATAGGCATTTTATCCTCGCATCCCAACTTTCGGTCTGCCTGATGAGAATTGTGTCGCAAAGGTACTTGTCATGTCTTTCTTGTATTCAAGGTCACAGCCTGACGGTTCCCGACAAAATCTCCACGCTCCGCTTTGCAGAGGTCGTATTTGGTCGTGAAACCCTGCATAAAGAGCCATAACACCTTTTGAGGCGACATAATTTTCAATCAAGCCCGAAAGTAGCTGAAATGCTAAAAGAGGGAAAATAAAAAACTTAAAACTTAGGATTATGGCAAACTATGCAACAAACATTTTCTACGCAAGGACGGAAAACAAAGCAGACCTCGACAAGATAGAGGCATTCTTGGATGACACTTTTGACGGCTTTGTCAATAGACACAGCGATAGCGTGGATGCGGAGTTTACCTCTCGTTGGGTTTATCCGGAAGAAGAAATCGACAGGCTGATAGCTTCGTTGGAAGCCAAAGACAAAACTTATATCAAAATTCTGTCCTACGAATTTGCAGACGAATACGTGAGCTTCAGAATCTTCTCACAGGGTAAATGGGATATCAAGTTGTAACCCTAAAATGACAAGACTATGTACGAATACGAAAAAGATAGCGAAATTATAGGTGCGCACTGCACCCTGCTTACCCCCTATAAAGGCTACTCCGAGGGAACAGTTGTCGGCGACTTCGGCAATAAAATAGTGGTGCGTCTTAGCAGTGGCAAAGAGGTGGTCGAGTACCGTGATGAAGTGATTATTTACGATTAAATCCAAGAGCGATGCAACAGGTAGCAATGAAATTCGTCCAATGGGACGTACCCGAATTAGAAAAGCTGAAAGGCTGCAGGGTTTACCAGTTACGGGAACAACTTGATAACGGAGACAAGTTGAGCCGTGAAGACAAGAACTGGATTACCCGAAACGTGAAAGAGTGCATCCATTTCAAAGAGGTATCGCATTGATGGGCTACTTCTTTGATTTCTCCGATGTTCTCAAACGATATTTCGTGAAACAGCACGGACATATCACCGAGTATTGCGCCATTGACAAGACTGCGTTGCGCTCTGTCTTGTATGGTCGAATAGAAGACGTAGTAGAAGTATAATTAAAATCAAAGAAACATGAAAGCAACGATTGAGCATAGCTTTTGTCCTTATTGTGACGAGGTAACAGAACTCTACTTCCGTATCATCAACACGATTCTTTTCTCAACCGATGAAACGGAACTGCGTACCGGCATGGAACGCCTACAAGAAAAACACGTCTTGATGATTATTTCGTCTTCGGCTATGGCAAGCATCACCTATGGGTCTGCCAAAGACGTCCCAGTAATCAAAAAGATTTTCGAGCATCGGGTAATCATGGCAGAATTTTGATGATACAGGCAGGAACGGGATAATCTTCCATTCCTGCCACGCCGCATTCCTTTTACATCTATCTCTCTCTTTGGCTGCGCCATATCCTTTTGTAAAAACCAGCCATTCGTGAAAAGCTGCCGTCCGCTTTTCCGAAAAGCAGGGTTCTTTCCTTTTTCCCTTTGTCCCCTATTCTTTCTGCCGGACGGGAACATGGCAGCACCCGATACCCCGTTCCGCCTTTTGTCGCCACTTCGTTGATATTCCCTTCTGCGGTATCGCCACCTGTTGTCAGTTCAGTGTTCTGTTTGTAGCCACCTCTATTCAGTCCGACCGAATTACACGAAAATCCCTGCCGATTCTGCGGACTTACAGCCGAAACGCGCACCATTGTGCCGGTGGACGGATTGCTCTTTCACTTCCCTGCAACTACGGCTTTCCGCTCATTTTCAGAATAGTTTTCCGCCGAAGTCATCATCATTTTCCGATGCAAAGATAGTATGCAGACGGGAACGACTTTGGAAGTCTTGACCAATGGCACAGCCGTACAATCTTCCTTTATCGAGCCTTCTGGTTTTGCCTACGGACAAAAATAAAGAGTATTGATGCGTCCGGCCTTGGTGCATTCCCTTAACTGCACCTACTTTTTGAGGCAGCGTAAAATTGATTTAATAACTTCTAAAACAATTCATTATGAAAAGATTGAAAACAATTTCGTAGTAACCGGTTTCGTAGGAAAGGATGCAGAAATCCGTCAGTTCACCAACGCAAGTGTAGCACGTTTCCCTCTGGCAGTAAGCCGACTGGAGAATAATGGCGAGGAATCCAAACGCGTTTCCGCCTTTATGAATTTTGAGGCGTGGCGTAAAACGAGAACACCGGGTCGTTCGACCAACTGACCAAGGGTACGATGCTGACCGTCGAGGGGTATTTCAAGCCCGAAGAATGGAGCGACCAAAGCGGTGTGAAACACAACCGTATCGTGATAGTCGCCGTCAAGTTCTATCCGCCCGTCGAGAAGGAGGAGACTCCTGAAAAGCCGGCCAAACCAGCGAAAAAAGGCAAGAAATAATCCTTGCCTTATCACGACAAAAGCGGCCTTTGGGTCGCTTTTGTTTTACTCATTACGGTGTTGTTGCACCATCTGTACTTTTATACTCTACTTGTTCTCTTTTACCGCATTCAGAAATGCTTTGGCAGGTTTGAATGCAGGGATGTTGTGAGCGGGAATTTTAATTGTCGTATTCTTCGAAATGTTCCGGGCCGTCTTTTCAGCTCTCCGTTTTATAACAAAGCTGCCGAAGCCGCGCAAGAACACCTCGTTTCCCGCAACCATCGACTCTTTTACATTTTCCATGAATGATTCCACCACAGTCATCACAACCGTTTTCTCAATTCCGCTCTGCCGTGAGATCTGAGCGACAATTTCCGCTTTTGTCATATTGTTCTTGATTTTAATGAATACGGTGCAAAATCAACAAATATCCGCCTGTTATAACAATCCAAACTTATTTGTCATCCGAAAACTGCTTTTACTGAATCCGCCGAAGACGCCCCTCAAGAGCCTGCCCACTACCAAAAATACCAACAATAAAATTATAATATCTCCCATAGGTCTTATTTTTATAGTTATATCCAACTTAAAGATACGAAAAATAATGAATTACGCAAGTAATCTACTGATTTTCAATATCCATATTTGATTTATAAGTTCTATTTCCGGATGCCCGGCACGCGTCCCGGTGCTCGGCTAAGCTGAACCATGTATTTATTGAGAATGCTGTACACGGTGCTTTTACTCCGGACACCGCTCTCTTTCCAAATATCACGGATTGAATACCCATTGTTATACATATCCACGATTTTTGTCCCGTTCAGTTTTACTCATACTTTTTGGTAATCGGAATACTGATACTCTGCTGCAGGCGTATAATCTTATCTGACGACTTCCGCAAAACAGCCACTTCCTCCGGTAATGCCCCGAACATGGCCAATACTTCCGCCGGTGTCGTGTCCGGAAACAATTTGTTGTCGGTGTCAATTTTATCGTGAATGGAGATAATACGCACGACCTTGATGCGGCATAGCTCGATCAATGCCGATAGTTCCCGTAAACCACGCACGGCATTGCTGAATTTTGACACCACCAATTCGTCGCCTCTTTCAAGATTCGACATCAGTTGTTTCCATCTCGGTCTGAGCGTCTCGTGTCCGACCGATTCTTCAACCACTTGTACACACCCGTACTGGCGCATCCATTCCTTATCCGCATCAAACGCATCGTAGGAATTCGCCTCGAATATATAACCGACTTTTGCCATATCAATATACAATATTCATGATAACAAGTGCAAATATACAAGTTTTATTCGAGTATCTGAATCATACTATATTAAAAAACGAAAATCGTACATTTTTCATGTTTTTATCTTCACTTGTTTTCATTGGTAATCATACTATTAAGTACGATATTAAAAAATGCGCAAAATACGGTTTTTCGGATGCGAAGTATCAAAATAATATATAGTTTTGCACTAAATAGTACGAAATAATATAGTATGAAAACATCAAAATCGAACTTAAAACAGCCGATAATCTTTGCCAAAATAATTGCCGTTTCGATTGCCGTATTCCTATGCGCGTCATGCGACAACGGCAATGGCAAACGATTGGCGAAAGCCAAGAATGACCCTGCCGGAACATACAGGGAATACCTGTCTGACATACGCAGGCAGAAAAGACTCTCCATTAAAGAATTGACCGGACACCTCAAGCAATGGCAAACATTGAGGGATTCCGTATTCCTGTATCTCGAATGTGATACGCTTGGCCGGCTTCATTCCACTGTAAGAGAAGAGTGTGAACAGATACATGATTCCATCCGCATGGAATTTTCACGGATGGTGCTGTCTCAAACACGCACTTATAAGGATATACTGTGGGTAAAAGAACAAATCTCGCCGCATCTTGAAGACAAAGAGTTGCATCGTGTGGCTGAAACAATCCGGCCGTTCTTTGCCTCATTGGATAACCAGCCCGTCAGTCAGAGAAACCGACAACATATTCTTGCCACTTATCGAGCTACCCTTGCTGAAACGATTGATTACGGTATTCATTGTATGGCAGACCTGACGACCTTTATCGAAAAGGAGGATGCTGTGTACCGGGCATTCCTTTCACGTCTGCCTGATTTCGACGGCGAGAATCTTTCCGACATCACGCATGACACGGAACGATGCTGCGCACAGGTATTTCTTGCCGCCGAACGGAACGACATCACCTATCGCAATGCCATGATTTATTTGGCCATGCGCACCAACCGCAGGCTGATTCAGAATGTCCGAACCTGTATCGACGACATCTGCAATCAAAAAGTCAAGACACCGGCACAGGCACAAGCCTACATCTGGATGCTTCTCCAGCCTTATTCGTCGTTGGACGGTTTCTGCTTGGCGTTGCTTTCAGCCGAAGAAAGAGAGCAACTCGATATGCTTGCCTCGCAGACACCCGACGCTTTCAGAGAGTTGGGCAGGATGCTGCACCCAGGAGACAACCGCTTGGACGAGCTGCCCGGAATGCTGATGGAAGCATTCATACACACGCTGTAAAATATGACAACAGAAAAATATATGAATATGTTACGACATTTTATAATGACTTCATGGCATTCGTCCCCCTGCAACTTCCGCAGTTGCTCGATGTGACGACGATGGAAGAACCGCAGTTCTACGGCGACTATGTGCTGCTTACGTTTCCGTTGCGCACCTTACGAACTGGACGAAGTAATGGATATGTTCGAGGACGACATGGAGTTGATCACGCTTTACCACCATATCCCGATGCGGACGGAAAAATTCGGTCATAGCACTTGTGCATACTCGAATCCCGCTTTCGGACAGATGTTAAAGATGAACGCCAAGACTGATACGGAGGGTAATGTAAACAGCATCCTTGTTACCATCTATGATTCTTTGGAGCAGATGTACGGGGACCTATGCCTCGATTTGGAACTTCACTCCAAAGCGGGTTCCTGAAATACAAGAAAGACAAGTCCGACGTGCTGATGAATTTCATATGAGAGAAAGTTTATACCGACAGATGGTCTATTGCATCAACACCTACCGGACGTGGATAGAGGTTGCCGATGACAATCTCTACAAGGAGCATATCATCTCAAGAACCGACCGCACCGATTACCTCGTTTCCCGTACATTGGTGCTGCGTGCCTTCAAGACGAACGGCATACACGCCGAGGGTACGACATGGACTATTCCCGAACACGAACTGGACAAGGCTTTGGCCATCTACCGAAAGCAAGACAGTACATTCAAGCAGCGCATCAAGAAAGCGGCCATGTACTTTTCGCCCAAGGATGCCGAAACCCTTATCCGACTGGCGACATACGGTATTGTCCAGTTGGAACTCATTGTGCGCCCCACTCCCATACCCGAAAAGCCCTATTACTTATGTTACTGAATATCCTGCTACTCATTTTCTGCGCGATACCTTTCGGGGTATCAATGTCATTGTACAAGAACAACAAGCGGTTCATGACACCCTTTTACATGGCAATGGCACGAAGCGGCAACGCCCGTAAACTGTATGTGCAAGTATGGCTGATATGCCTGCTTCTTTTCCATTATGTATATGCCTGTGGACATATGGGTGAGTTTGGAATCCTACTCTACCGGTGTCTGTGCCGCAATGTTCTCGTTCCGATGGACGGACAACTGGTTACGCAGGTTGCTTGACCGCCCCGGTGCATTTGTCACACTCGCATCGGTCGCACTGGTCATCGGCTTTGTGCCGCATCTGTACACCTTGGCGATAACCATTACCTATCTTCTTCTGGCAGCCCTGTTCTATCCCTCCGTTCGGGTCATGTCCGAATGCAATGACACGGGGACACTTTCCGGATGGGCAAAGCATCCCGGAATGCTGTCAGAATCCTATCACGACAATCATCACGCAAATCTGCCGCATGAAGCGGACAGCGGCAACACTGACATATCCGCACAATATGAATCATTAAAACCGAATGAAAATGAAAAATAACCAAAAGATACCTGTTTCCATATTGGCAGACAGGGAGGTATTCGAATATCTCAAGGAGAAAGGGGATGAACGCAAGACACGCACCGAAGCGTACTGTGACCTGTTGGACAAATCACTGGCAGGTTTCGTTTCCCCGTTTTAAGAAAGAAGGACTACGTGCTGCAACCCAACCAGTGCTACCTGACCGTTTCCGACCTCGCATCGGAGTGGCATTGGCACAGGGCTACCGTCCGTTCTTTTGAGTGCAATGGAGGCATTCGGCTTGCTGACCCGCATCCAGCTTCCCAAAAGCGTGGTCATTACCATGACCATACAATCCGGTCAGGCAGCACAGCCCGCGATGCACAGGAGCAGCCGGACTTTGCCGGACAGCTCCGTGAGGTATTGTCCGATTGGGTAATCGGCAAAACGACCGCTGCCGAAACTGGCGTAATGTGTGGACAACTCGTAAGTCTGGCAAAGGCTGAAATTGCCGACCGTGACGCCGGACACTGTTCGGACACCCATTCCATCACGACCTCCGCACATTCCGGCACTTTGGTCACGGAACATCGTGAAACAGCCCTGTGCTGCATCGCCCACGCCGCCCTGCAAAAAATCCTGCACAAGTCGAGATTCGATGACAGTTCGCCGCTTGTGGATTTCTTCCGGCTTGACCTCGGCGAAGAATGGGCAGCTTTCATCGAGTCCGCCAAAGACCTCGCCGGGCTGATTCTCGACACCGAGGCATCAGTGACGGACTTCGACATGGACGAAGACCAAGAACGCCTCAAATCGCTTCGCAAACCCTTTATCGCTTCTGGCGAAGGCACAGGCGATGGTGGATTGAACCGGGAGTCGAAAACAGATTGTATAACGCGAACAATCCGCCTCCATCCCTTAACGGTCATCCTGCCGGTTATAGGAGGCACACGGGCTTGCCCGTCTGCCACGAAACAAAGGGAAGGGGCCTAATACCCCGACCGTCTATCGACCGTCGGGAGGCTGTCCGGGCAAGCAGCAAGCTGGGACAGGACGGATTGTCCGAAACAACACGAAAAGAGTATGGCAGATCAAAAACAGGTACTTGATGTGAAGGTGTCGAAAGGCATCACCACAGCCCAAAGTAACGAACACTTGCGTGATCGCAGTGAAAGGGCGGAAAAGTACGCTATGAATAAGGGGAATTACGACCCCACACGCAAACACCTGAACTTCGAGATTGCACCCGGAGGCAAGGTACGTCCCATCGACACGAGCCGCAACATTCCCGAACGGATGGCGGACATATTGGAGCGTGGAATCAAAGACCCCAACGAAGGACTGGCAGAACCGAAGTACCGCACGGTGGTGAACTTCATTTTCGGCGGTTCCCGTAAGCGGATGCACGAACTCGCATTCGGCACGCAGAAAGTGGATTTCGAGAAAGATGCGGACAATATCCATATCAAAAGAGAAAGCGATATTGAACGCTGGGCGAAAGACGTCTATTCATTCGTGAGTGGCAAATATGGCGAGCAGAACATCGCCGCATTCATCGTACACCTTGACGAATTGAATCCGCACGTCCACTGTACGCTCCTGCCAATCAAAGACGGTCGCTTTGCGTACAAGGAAATATTCGCCGGTAAGGATAAGTTTGAATATAGTGCAAGAATGAAACAACTTCATACGGACTTTTCGCAGAAGTCAATACAAAGTGGGGAATGTCAAGAGGAACAAGCATATCCGAAACAGGCGCACGGCACAGGACTACCGAAGAATACCGCCGTATGCTATCGGAAGAATGGACGACCATCGAGGAAAATATCAGCCGTCATCAAAAAGTTCTGGCTGACCTCCAATCGGACATCCGTCTGGCAGAGCGCAGGGTCAAGGGGCTTACGACAATGGTCGATAACCTTGAGAAGTCGAAAGCCGAAAAGAGGCCCTGCTATCGGCAGCCGAACAGGATTTGAAAGCGAACAAGGGTGATGCTGAACAATTAGCCGCACAAGTGAAAAGTCTGGAAAAAGAACTGGCCGGAATCAACAGGCAACTGGCAGATAAGCAGGAGAAGTTACAGACGGCTGACCGGCAGCTTGCCGAGCTGAAAGAGAACATGGATGCCATTGAGGAACGTACCGGGGAACTCAAGGAGGAAGCCTACAAATACTCCCATGATGTACATTCCAAAGTGGACACGTTGCTCAAGGATGTCCTGCTGGAAAATGTGGTCGGCGAGTATAGGAACGTATCGGCACAGATGGACGTGGCGGAACGGCAACTGTTCGACGGCTCGCTCGTCCAGTCCATAGCGGAACAAGGTACAGACGTGATGCACTGCGCGACGATGCTGTTTCTCGGTATGGTCGATGATGCCACCACTTTGCCGAAACTCGTGGCGGCGGAGGTGGCGGCAGCGACCTGAAATGGGGACGCGACGAGGACGAGGACAACCGTGCATGGGCACTCCGCTGCATGAGGATGGCGAGCCGCATGATGCGCCCGGCCATTGGCAAGAAACCCAAACGGTAAGTGGCGTACGCCTTATTACAAATCAAAAAGTATAACGAATAATATCATTGGAATATGACGAAACAGATCTTTTTTATATTGGCCGTGCTTTGCACGTTGCAGGCGCAGGCAAGTGTACAACCCGTACAGGTGGATACTGTACAACATACACCGTACTATAATGTCTCGGAGGAACGGCAACCGATACAGCCCGTCTATCTTGACGGAGTGGTACTTCCGGCATCCCGGACTGGCAACTGGTTTGTCAGCATTGCCGGGGGTACGTCCGCCTTTCTCGGCACACCTCTCGGCTGCGAAGACCTCTTCGGACGCTTGAAACCCTCGTACAGTTTCGCAGTCGGAAAATGGTTCACTCCGTCCGTCGGTGCACGTATCAATTACAGCGGTGTGCAGTTCAAAGATGGAACATTGTCCAATCAGGAATACCACCATATCCATGCGGATCTGCTGTGGAATGTCCTTGGCCGCAGATATGCCCGGCAAGAACAGGTACGCTGGAATCTTGCCCCTTTGCCGGTGTCGGCCTGTTGCACAATGCTTCTAACGGAATAATCCCTTTGCTGTTTCGTATGGCGTACAGGGAGAATATCGGATTTCCAAACGAGTAAGTGCCATGTTGGAACTCTCCGGCACGACCACCTTTCAGGACTTCGATGGTTACGGACGCCCGAACCGCCTCGGCGACCACATGGTATCGCTGACCGCCGGTTTCACGTTTCATCTCGGAAAGGTCGGTTGGAAACGCGCGGTTGATGCAACACCTTACATTCGTCAGAATGAGTGGCTCGTGGATTATGCCAATGTCTTGTCCGGAGAAAACAAGCGTTATAAAGACTGGTACGACCGCAACCGACGGACGCTCGCAGAATTGTTGAAAATTCTGGAAATAGAAGGCTTGCTTGACAAGTACGGTCATCTGGTTAATGACGATGAGACCGACCGCCGTCAAGGTTATCCCAGAAATAATTACAGCGGATTGAACTCACTTCGGGCAAGATTGAAAAACCGGCATTGGGATGGAATCTCGCCACTTGATTCTGCAAGTATTATATATGGCAACAACGGAGATGATTCCGAACAACCGGGCATAATCGTTTCTGAAAAGACGGAACTCATACAAGCCGGAAATTGCATCGGGTCGCCTGTCTATTTCTTTTTTAACCTCAATACGGCGCACCTGACGGATGCTTCCCAAATGCTTAACCTTGATGAACTGGCTCGCGTGGCCAAGAAATACGGATTAGCCGTGAAAGTGACCGGCGCGGCCGACAGTTCGACTGGAACTCCGTGCTTAATGGTTCATTAAGCACATTGAGAGCGGATCATATCGTTGCAGAATTAGAAAAGCGTGGCATACCGATCGAACGCATCGTCAAGGTAAGCAGGGGCGGCATAGCTGACCATGTGCCGGTCGAAGCCAACAGGCATACGAAAGTGGAGTTATTCTTTAGTTTTACATTAACTTTCATCAAGTCCCTCAATCTATAATCCGGATTGCAGGGACTTTTTGTGAATGGCTATCATAACGTTATCAATGAGAGTAATAAGATTATAGGTTTCCTGAATCCGGATTACGCTTCGTATGACTGATAATATTTTCTGTCGAGTTATGAAATAATCCGCTTACGAGCACAAGATATTCTGGTAAAATATCATTCTTTCCCCAAAGCAGTTCTATCCCGAAAAGTTCCGAGAGGGTACGTGCTATATCGAATCCGAATGCTTCAAGCGAGGGACGTACTTTGTCCGGATGCAGGCAAGGACGGTTGCATTTGCGGGCGCATTCGGAATCTGGACAGTATAGGCATTTTCCTACATAGGCGAATGCCCTGCCTCCGTATCTGTGCTCCAGTTCCAGCAACTCTTTTCTATCCTGATTCGTTCTGGTCTGATTAACTCTTGTGATTTGTCTATCGGGATGCCTTTTTCGATAGGAATAATTTTGGTAGCCATAAGATAGGCATACTTGTACTGGCGCAGAAATTCTCCGGTATCGAAATCAAACGGCGGACATCCCCAACTGTTACCGTAATTAGGGCATTGCCTGCAAAACTCGACAAACCGTTTCTCATCCCGGAAACGTGAAATATATTCATCCACGCCGATGCCTGCCGTGAAATTCTCTATGATATATTTTTCAGTCATTGCTTCACTTTAATGAATCCTATTGTAGTGTCGAACTTCACGCAATTATTTCGGAACAGCCGTTCTATACAGCCGCTCAGGCGCATCTCCTTCGTCAGCAGAACCGGTAAATCGAGAAAAGGGCTATAAAGGTAATATCGAGTTATGTGCCGGTTTATCGGCTCGAGTCCATTGCAATGGTAAAATATTTGTTTGAGCATGCGCGTATAAATCAGATGATTTGGGTGAATAGGTCGAGTTGGTGCAGGAGCGTGACGGTAAAGAAGATGCCGACGACCAGACTCAGCGCAATGAGCAGTGCATCGGTACGGGCCGAGGGTTTCGTCGGCCGGTCGGCGTTGCTTCGGACATACTCCCGAAAGAAGATGTAGAGTGCAGGTACGGTACTGCACGCCAGCAGGTAGTCTTCGGGTATGCCGAAGAAGTAGACTTTCGACAGTCCGATCAGCGCCCAGTGGCAGAGGAACATGGCCAGCACGATATTGACCTGCTCCGAGAAGGCGAGCATCAGTCCAATGGTGAAAACCGCCACCGAACAGGGCATGACGGGCGAGGTCATCATGGGGAATTCGTGGCCCAGCGCCAGCGAGCAGAGGGGATATATCAACGGCATGGCAAGGAGCAGGACAGCGAATGCGTTGTGCTGGCCGGTGCGTTCGAGCGAGGCGTGTTTCACCAGCAGGTCATAAATCCAGATTCCACCCATGATGGCCCAGAAGAGTGCTAACATGCCGTGATATTCGCGCGGTCGGCAATAGATCATGTAATAGACTCCGGCAATCCAAAAGTTGAGCATCGCCATGAAACTCTTCATGGCGATGCGCACAGTGTTTGTCGGCCGCAGGCAGAGCAACAGAAGCAGCAGGGTTGCAATGCCCGTAAAGACAATCTGCGCAGGCCAGGTTGCGGCATTGTAGGCCGCGATCGTGTTCCAAAAAATTTCCATAACCTAACTATTTTTTCGTGTGCGTCGGGTCATAGAGAAGGCCCGGCGCTTGAAGATGAATATCGGCAGCGTGGCACCGGCGGCAAGCAGCGCAATGACACTCAGCGATACGGTGGCATTGAGAAAAAACTGCTGCATGTAGCGCATCCCTTCGTCAGCCCGATCGAGCGACTGGAGGAACATGATGAGCGAGAAAACCGTCTTGTAGGCGTAGATGCCCGGCACCATCGGCAGCAGAGCCGGGATGTAGAGACAGGTCATCGGGCAGCGGACACCGCGGCCGAGCCATAGGCTGCCCATACCGATTGCAAAGGCCGCGAAAAGCGATGCGGTGGCGATATCCAGTGCGGAACAGTGCATCAGCGTGAAACGCAAGGCGTGGCCTATGGCGGCAAGCAGGGCGATGCGTGGAAAGGCTCGCATCGGCGGATCGGAGATGGCCCCGAATCCGATGGCGGCGACAGCGGCGAAGAGTCCGTCGAGCAGAATATCCGTCACGATCATAGCAGCGAATCTTTAACCATTAACAAAGTGGCCGACAAACCGACGGCGATGCAGACGATCAGCAGCATGGCGTTGACCAGCCGGCTGACACCCATAAGGACGTGTCCTTCCATGATGTCGATGACCCCGTTGATGAGCGGCACGCCCGGCACGAAACAGCGGACTGGTGGCCAAAGTGATCTCGGCTGTGCAGTCGAAACGCAAGGCGGCCGTGGCGCAGAGTGACGCGACGAAAGCCGAGCAGGCGAAGACGAGAAAGTGATTGACTGCGTGAGCCTGCATGCGCTGTTTGACGGCGAAGCCCACGAGTGTCGCCGTGAAGACGATGCCCACGGCCGTCCAGTCGCCGCCGAAGAGCTTGCAGAACGAGGCGTTGGCCAGTCCGACGAACACGAGCGTGAAGATCGGGTCCATGCGCGGTTTGTCAACCAGCGTCCGGTAACGGCTGCGGATTTCGTCGAGCGAGAGGCCCTCGTCCAATGCGTCCCAGCTCAAGGCACTCAAATCAGAGTTCCGCTCGAAACTGATGGGGAGCGACGGATTGCCACCACACGGGTTGCGGACTCGCCGCTCCCGAGGTCGAGCACAGTCAGTATCGTACTCTTTTGGAAACTCGACAACTGAACGTCCACGCCCAGCGCTTCGCCGATCCGGCGTGAATTGCGGACCGCCCGCGAGGTGTGAACTCCCGAGCCGAGCTGATAGGTGGCGTATTCGGCGATGAAACCGAGTATATCGCAAAGTTCCTGCTGCGTTTTCATATGCGGATCATTGTTTATCGGACTTTTACCACACCTGTCGCAGTATCGAACGTCACGCATTTATTGCGGAACAGCCGTTCGATGCAGCCGCTCCGGCGCATCTCTTCGGTGGGCAAGCATACCAGTCGGGGCGGGTCGATAAGGGCTATCGCATCGGCGAGCGACATGGCGATATCGAGTTCGTGGGTCGAAAACAGGATACATTTCCCTTCGTCGTGTGCCAGCTGTGCCAGCAGCGTACACAATTCATAGCGGTTGGGCATATCGAGGAACGAGGTGGGTTCGTCGAGCAGAATAATCGGTGTATCCTGCGCCAACGCCCGCGCGATCATGATGCGCTGGCACTCGCCGTCCGACATCCTGTCCATCGTGCGTTCCGCATAGTCCTCCATGCCTACCGAGGCGAGCGACCGCATAACGATTTCCGTGTCGGCCTTCTGCATCCTTCCTATCCAATTGGTATAGGGTGCGCGGCCGATAGCCACGACGTCCTCGCATTTGAGGTTGGCGATGCGTGTGCGCTCGGTCGTGACGAACGCCAGCGTTCGGGCCATCTCTGCGGTTCGCGTATCGGCGGCGGGCGTCCGTCGAGCAGGATTCGACCGGAATAACGGCGGTTCAGCCCGGCAATAGCCCGGAGCAGCGTCGATTTGCCCGTACCGTTGCGGCCGATTAGGGCTGTCAGTTTGCCCTTTTCTATGGTGGCTTCCACCTCGCTGAGCAAGGTTCGATCCCCGTAGCCTATGGATAAATCGTGTAATTCTATCATGCCGTAACGGATTTATTGCGCAAGACCACCCACACCACGATGGGGATTCCCAGCAGCGCGGTGATGGCGTTGATCGGCAGGGTGAACAGTTTGGAAACGAGGTCGCAAAGCAGCAGCACGGAAGCACCCGAAAGAACGGTGCCCGGCACGAGCACCCGATGGTCACTGTTGCGGAACAGCATCCGCGTGACGTGGGGCATGGCCAGCCCGATGAAACCTATCGGACCGCAAAAGGCGGTCACCGTGCCGGCCAGCAACGTCGTGGAGAGGAACAGCAGTCCGCGTGAGCGACGGACGTTCAGCCCCATCGTCACGGCATACTCCTCGCCGAACAGCAGCAGGTTGAGCGGCTTGATGGTGATTACGGCCAACAACAATCCGGCGATAATCGACGGGATGAGTACCGCAAGCTGATTGAAGGTCACGTCGCCGAGCGATCCCATCGTCCAGATGACGAACATTTTCAAGGATTCATCGTTGGCAACATACTGCAATATTTGGACGACCGCACCGATTCCCGACGAGAACATCATGCCGAGAATCAGAATTACCATGATATCTTTGATGCGGTGTCCGACGGCGGCGATGACAACCAACACGATTGCCGCTCCGAGCCATGCCGCCCCGGCGATGCCTATCGACGAGCCGACACCGGCAAGTACGACGAGTGCCACGCCGAGGCTCGCGCCCGAACTGATACCGAGCACGTAGGGCCCGGCAAGGGATTGCGGAAGAGGGTCTGCATCTGAAGACCGCTGACCGACAGGGCGGCTCCGGCCAGCAACGCGACCACCGCCTTAATCAGTCGGATATTCAGTATGATTTTCGCCGTCGCTCGCGGACAGTCGCCGCCCGTCAGGGCCGCCCAAACATCGCCGAGCGGCACGGCGACAGCCCCCACCGCCAAATCCAGCAGAAACAGGAAGAGGGTGAGGGCAGCCAGTGCGGTGAACAATAGGACGGAACGTGGCGCATTTATTTCAGTTGCTTGTAATAGACAAAATCTTCTGCGACCAGTTCGGGGTGGAATATCTTTACGAGGTCTCGTAGCACGAGGTCGGGACGCACCACGGCCGACTCATAGTAGTCGTTGCCGCCGGCGGCATTCGTGCGGGCGTTGTTGTTATAGACGTAGCCGTTGCGGAAGCACCGGGTGTCGGTGAACTTCGGGCAGGCGGCTCGCAGTTCGTCGAGCGTGTTCGCCATACCCACATGCAGCCACATATCGACTTGCGAGGCCAGCAGATACGCCTCTTCGAGGTCGATGGGCACGGAAGCGTTTCCCGTATTCTTCTTGTAAATGTAATCGCCGCCGGCATCTTTGATCAACCGGGCGACATAGCTTTCGGTCGAGGGCATGAACCAATTGTCGCCGTAAGGCGTGTTGAGCATCACTGAAGGGGCATCGATGGCTGCATCGGTTACTCGCTTTTCAAAGCGTTATAGCGAACCGGAATCTCGGCAAACACTTTCTCTCCCTCTGTCCGTTTTCCTGCAACCTCCGCCAATGCCACCAGCCATTCGGCTTTGCCCAGCGGCGACTCTTCCAGGTAATCGCCGACATACATGAACGGGATGTTCAGTTCTTTCAGTTTCCCTTCCATCGAGCTGGCCCCGTTCACGCCGTAAAGCAGTACGAGGTCGGGATCGAGCGAGAGCAGCAGCTCATAGTTAATGTTCCCCTCATAGCCCACATCGCCGACGCTGTCACGACGAGCCTGAATATCGGGATTGGAAATGTAGTCGATACCCGATACCCCGACCACGCGCCCGTTTCGCCGATCGCGTCAAGCATGGCGATATGGGTCGAAGACATGCAGACGATGCGTCCGGCATTCCCGTTGAGTACCTGACCGGTGAAATCTTCGGGAGCGGCTTCGCCGTCACGGGCGATGAACAGGCACGTGGTAATGCTGTCGGCTCCCTGCCAAGGGTTCGTGACGGTAACCAATACGCTCTTTCTGCTGTCAGCACCTTTTATGTTAAACCCCGAAGCGTATTCAGGTGTATAGGCCGTTCGGTTGAAATCGGCAAGTTTGGAACTCTTATCATGGCAGCCTGTGAATGTCAGTACAAGCAGCAATATCAGGCTCAGATTTTCAATGCTTTCATATTGTTACAAATTTGTATTTACGGATTTCTTCTTATTTTTCCGAACTTCGGGGTGATGCCGATGAACAGTTCGAAGTTGATACCGGGCATGGGGCGCGAGAGCACCGAAAGGTAGTCCTCGTTGAAGAGATTATTGACTGCAAATTTCAATTGAACGTCCACCGGTTTGAAAAACAGGTTTTTCTCCAAGGAGACGTTGCTCATGAAATATTCGGGCAGGTGTCCTGTCAGCGTGTAGTCGTTGCTTGACATGGTGAAACGCTCCGAGTAGAACGCCCACTTGTAAAGGAACGCCCACGACCGCCACGACAACCGTCCTGTCAGCGAGGCGGAATGCTCCGGCACGTAGGGCAGCTGTTTGCCCACCGACTGGTCAGCAGGTGACATTTTCTCGCCCTCGTTGATAGAGGGTGTCCACGAATAAGAGCCGTTCAGGTCGATGAGCCAATCCTTTGCCGGCTGCACGGCCAGGTTCGCTTTGACCTCGATGCCGTAGGCGTGTACCTTCTTCACGTTGCGGGGCGAAAAGAATCCTTTGGTGGTGGGCAGCCAGATAATCCAGTCGTCGATGTAGGAATCGAACCAGTTCACGCCGCCGTTCAACTTATAGGCATTTTCTTTGCCGACCTCGAAACTTACACCTGCATCGTAGCTGAAACCATGCTCGTTTCTCAGATTGGGATTGCCACCGGGCAGGAAATAGAGGTCATTCAGCGTCGGGAAACGGTAATTGCGTGAAACAGAAGCTTTGAGCATCACATTCCCTTTCGGAGAAATGATGCCGTCAATAAAAAAAGCCGGTATAAGTGGAGCCCACTCGGAACCGTACATTTCTTCTCGCAACACAACCGACATGCCAAGCCGGTCTATCGGTTGCCACTTGGCAGATACGGAGCCGGAAAGTTCCACGCGTCCTTTGTCATAGCCCACGATGGCCTTGCCTCCGTCCTGCAAAATGATATTCTTGTCCTCACTGCGTACCAAATGCTGGTGAGCCGATACGTTAGCGGTGAAAACCAACGTTGTGTTGGACTGTATTCACCTTCAGCCTGCCCGTAGAACGTATTTACCTTGCTGCGCGAGCGGGTCATCGACGCCCAGTTATCAGGTGCGACCTCACGCTTGTAGTCGTAGGCCATCCACGTGTGGATGTAGCCGCCTTTCACGCCGACTTTCCAGTTGCTCTTGATATGGTCCCACGAGAGGATACCGCGGAATGTCTGTTCCCGCTGGCGGTTCTCGAAGTCGGTCGCATCTCCGTAGTCGGTGGTCAGCATCGGGAGTTCCCGGTCGGAGTTGATATACCATGCGTTCAGGCCTAATTTGTCGCCTTTGCGGGTGTTGTAATAGACTTCTTGAAGCAGGTGCAGGTCCTTGAACGCACCGCTTCGGTTGCGCTCTACGGGGTGATACTGCCCGATGATGTTCTTGTCCTCGTCGTAGATATTTATCTTCTTGTCGTGGTTGGTGTACTTGTAATCGTTAGGCGAGGAAGAATAGACCGCACGGGTAGAGCCGTGCCACCGCTTGCTTCCGTAGGTGAAGCGAGCGAACTCGTCGAAGGTCTTGAACGAGCCGATGCCCTGCACGTATTGGGCGTTGAACCCCTCGGCGACTTCGGGAGCCGTGCCGAGCTTGACTAAACCGCCCAGTCCGCCGCCCGTTTCGTTCACCGACGAAGTGCCGTGCAGCAGCGACGCTTGGTCGATGAAGTAGGACGGGATAGTAGAAAAGTCGGTCATGCCGAGCATGGGGTTGTTGATGCGCATCCCGTTCCACGTCACCTGCGTATGGCTGGGCGACGTGCCGCGGAAGGCAACGGTCGAGAGTGGCGCGGCCGTAGCTTTGACAAACACGGACGAGTTGAATGTCAGGATGTCCGCCATTGAGAGGGCGATGTTCTCTTTCAGTGCGAGTGAATCGAACTTCGTCTTCTGCACGCCGATTTCTTTCATCGGCCGATGTCCGATGACCGTGACTTCCGGTATGGTGAGATGCCAGCCTGACCGCTTTTGCTTTCCGTCTGCTGCGCAAAAAGTGCCGTGGGGAGACATGCCGCCAAAGCGAATAACAGATATAGTCTTTCATATTGCCTCCTTTCTTATTTCCAACAAAATGCACCAGGGATAATCCCAACATAAAATTCATCAATCAGTTCGCCGTCAAGTGAGTAGCGGTATATCATGCCCTGCTGTTGGTAGTCGATGGCATCAGCGATGTACACCTCCCCGTTAGCGGGTTCACCGTCAAGCCGTAATAAATCGTACCGCTGTATTCGAGGAACGGGCGCACCGGCACACGGCTCGCCGTCACGTCCATGCACCAGATGTCTTTGTTAATCCAGTAGAGTTTGTCCCTGTCGCCGTTGAGCTGCACCTCCGAGGGCCAGTCGCCCAACTTGAACTTGAACTGCTTCTCCACAGTGAAGGTCTCGGCGTCGATGCGGTAGAGCGAGGGGGCTTCGTAACCGTAGGGGCTGCCCTCGTAGCCGCCGTCGGTAATCGTCCACATCTTGTTATACTTGTCCATGACCAACGATGTGGGCTGGATGCCGATTTTCAGTTCATCGACAACTTGGTCGGTCTCGGTGTCGATTTTGATGATTCGGTTCTGGTACCTCCAGCAGTTGCAATAGACGTATTTGCCGTACTGCACCATCTGCTCCGTCGAGCCGCTTTCCATCGTCATGTCCGGCACTTGGATATGCCCGGTGATTTCATACGTTCGCGGATTTATAATGAAGATGCGGTTGTCCCACAGTTGGGTGACATAGGCTTTCTCGTCGCTCAGGAAATGGATATAGCGCGGGGAGGTCAGATTCTCGATGCGTCCCACCTCCTTGAAGGTGTTCAGGTCGATGGCGAAAATCACGTGGGAGTTGTTCACCACGACCCAGCCCTTGTTGTCGTAGATGGTCATCGACTGTGCCACGTCGCCGAGCTTCATGCCGTTGGCACGGAAGAAGACCTCGTTCTGCACCTGTTTGGTCTCTGGGTCGTAGTAGCTCAGCGAGGCGTTGCCGTACTGGAAGTTGCCCTCGTTGGTAATGAACAGTCCGGCTCCCGTGGCGTTGAAATCCTCCACGGCATCGCCGTAGTCCCACTTCATGCAGGCGGTTAAGGATAGTGTCGCTCCGACAACTACGCTCCATAGCAGATATTTCAATTGGTGATGGGTCATACCGTTGTTTTATAGTTAATCCCCGGTAGTCTTACCTTACGGCAAGCATACCGAGGATTGGCAGAAAATTTATTGTTTGGTTATCTATTCAGCGGGCTTGTACTTCCCGTCTATCATGTCTTGGTAGGTGGGGTTGTATTTGCAGCCACTTACAATCCAATTTGGTTCAGTAATTTGATTATCCTTGATAAAAGGCTCAAATATAGAAAAATCAGAAAAGAAGTAAGCTTAACGAAATTCACTCCTGATAAACTTTTAAGCTTCGGCATATCAAAAGATGTTAATTTGGAAGCAGCATCTGCACTTAAAGATCCAGCTATAGAGACTAATTCAGGGCATGAGAAAGCGGAAAATCCATGAATCGTTATTCCCGCTCCTCCAACTTTTTCAAGCACAGGAAAAAGCTCATAAGTGGTTGTAGAACGGATATCTAATCCTCCATATGGAAGGTCGTTGGTTGACCACTTACCTTCTTTTGCATATGATGGATTTGAATTGCAACAAATCGATTTTAAATTACTAAAATTATGAACCATTTTAGGAGTATTAAGTGCCCCCTCCATAAAAAATTGACCGCCAATTTTTTCAAGTTTTGAAAATTCTAAGTTTGATGCCATCATATTAATTTTGAGATGCATATAGCCGTCAACAAATTTGAGATTATTTGCAACGATGCCAGATTTCATCCCTGCACCAAAATAAAAGTCGCCGTGTACCTCTTCAATTGGAAGGGTAAAAACTTTTTTGTCTGGTGTTATGTATGATAAATTCTTTACCTTTTAAAATTGAAATCAACATAGTTATTCGCCCAGGCATCAATATAAATAGAAACATTCGAAAGATCATCTTTCGTTATAAGTTTTTGTAGTTTCTTACATTCCGAGATGCGTATAATGGATTCCTCTGAATCTTCATTAGAAAAAACAGCATCACTAATGTCTATAGGAGAAGAACAACTTATTAGCTTCTCTAATTTTAACGATCCTATTCTTTTAAGTTTTTAAGATTTGATAATGATGAAAGTTCATAGAAATAACAAATTGAAAGAAGGCCTGTTACGGTTGCCAGATTCGACATTTCATCAAGATTAGTAAGAGAAACATTTCCTGTAGTGGAAAACAAATCTCCTTGAATATAGTTCGAAATAATAAAACAATCTCCATTAACAACAGAAAGTTTGGGCATTGATAATTTTTCAAACTCGATAGGCAAAGATGAAAAATTAATACTTCCTGTTTCAATAAGCTCAGGGAAAGAGATAGATTTTAAAGTCGAAATCTCATTAATGCTTAACGAATTTTTAACAGTCTGTACTTTGGGAAATACCAATGTGCTAATTGCACCTTTACCCATACCGAAAATGTTTAATGCCCCTCCGCCGTTTATCAGTTCGGGTATTTGAAGCGTTGTCAATGTGGACGAACTGATAACAAAATCACCCTCAATAGCTTTTAGCAGATCAAACTGAACGAATTTTACACCATTGTTGTACACATGGATATTGCCCGTTACCTCGTTCAATTTGGTCATGGAGACCATCTCCAGCGTTTCGTTCGCAGCCGGGTTTTCCTCCGAACCAATCGACAAACCGCCGATTTTGGTAATGTTGTCCAAACCGGTCAGCGTTCCACCGGTATAGCTGTTCTTTATTGTGATGGTTCCTTCGACTTCTTTAATAATACTAAGTCCAGAAATATCACTGATATTTTCTGCATTTTCTGCGTCCGAACCAATAATAAGATTACCTTTTATGATTGTAACGCCAGATTCAATAAAAGCAGCTACTTCTGAGTTTTTTTTCAGTTCTACATCACCCTCACTTCTTATCTCATCCTTCACAACAACATAAGTATAGTCATTGGTAGCTCCATTAAAAGAAGTAACACGGAAAGTACGTTCAGTGTTCCAATCAGTTATGGATGTTGGATCAGGGAATATCTTTGCAGAAGGTGTGTAAATGAAAGATGCCTTTGCTCCATCAAGAGAAACTGTGTATGGTACAGTCATCGTAATTGTGTTGTTCTCAATGACAGCATCATATGTCTTATCATTCACACTCAGTACCACGGATGTGATGAAATTATCATCAGCATCAACTGGAATTTCGTTCTTATCGGAACAGCCGACAGCCAAAATACCGAAGAAAAGGCCGAACAGCAAGTTAAAATTGATTGGTTTCATTTGTAATATGTTATTATTGTTTTTACTTTATGTTTAAATCTTGGAACGAAAATACTTCGGTAGAGATTTCTCCTAAAACGCCGCTTTTAGCCAAGGCTCCATTCTGAACTTTTATGAAGTCGATGTATTGAGATTTACCGGAGAGCCGTCGTGATACATGGCATTAGATATTTTGAATCCGTTTTCTGTCCAGAACCGTCATACGAATCACCAGCCAACATATCGGAACCGCAATTATCCACATACCCCAGTCATAAGGAGAGTTACTCCAGTAACCTGTGGATGGACTTTGTGAATTGCGTGGCAATAGTCGAGTACCGTACAAAGTGTAGGAGTCGGCCGTAATCCACAACGGATAATAGTAAGGTTGCGTGTGGTAGGCATTGAAATCGACCCAGCCAGTGTTTCCCAAATTGTCAATCCAATAAGTGTGTGAACCATCCGAGGCCGGTCGGAAATAGGTCACCTCATAATCTTGAATGGTGGTGGGTTTCCTGTTTCGCTGCCCCGCAGTTCGTACCACTCATCATCGGGAAGTCCATTGCCGTTGACATCCTGCATCACCCACACTATCCCCGTTCATTGGAAGAATCAAAGGCATTGCCCTGAATAGCAAAATCATATCCACCCTTATTCTGAATGCTGTGGTCAAACCCTACTATGATGTAACCGCCAAAGGAGCCGAGAGATACATAACTTTGCTTGGCAATACGCTTGGAAGCATATTCGACGGCCGCTTCTCGGGTCGATTCGCTACCGGTAAAACCACCAGTATTGGTTTCGTTGATGAATTGTCCGGGAGCCGGCGTATATTCATACACTCTGTTGGAATAGGCCGAACTCGCACCTGAAGCAGCACGATATCCGGAAGATTCCGACCCGTTCACGCAAACTACGGTGACGGCGGATTCCACGGATATGCTATTTTGCATTTCGGTGACAGAGACGGTTATCCGGTATTCTCCGGCGGACGAAGGGGTGAACTTATACACCCGACCGGTTTCACCTTCCACGGGCTTACCGTCTATGCTCCAGCGGTATTGCGGATTCTCGAAATAGTCCAGCAATGGACGCAAGAACACTGGTCGCCCGGCAAACGTATAGCGTGTGGAAACAGACTGCTCATAAGACGGGGCAGGGAAAACAACCTCATAAGGCATATTCTCGACCACCTCTATCTCCAACTCTTTCTTGGTTTCACCATCCTCGTTGGATGCTGTTATGGTAATCGGAAAACTCCCACCTGATTTTCCTTAAACGTATAGGTCGTATCGGTGGATACCACAACCCCTGCACGTACCCATTCCACCTTGAAACCGGCAAGGTCGCGATGGGCAATCACGGCAGTCAGGGTATTCTCTATGCCTTTTTGTACTTTCAATCCTTTGGCCGGCACATACAGATTGATGGCCGGGGGCAACAAATCCCTCACTTCCACTTTCACCTCTTCTTCGGCATGACCGTTTTCGTTGTCCACCCGCAGCGTAATAAAGACCTCCCCGATTCATCCCACGTGTATTTCAGGGTCGGGTCTGTGGAAATCAGTTTCCCCTCTATGGTCCAGGCAAACAAGGCATGGTCTGCGTACCGGTAAGTCGGTGCGATGACCAGTTCCCGGCCAATCTTGACTGCATAGATACCGTCTTCACTATCGAGTTCAATCACTGGGGCTTGTCCGGATTCTGCAACGACAACCTCATCCCGATTGCAGGATATGAATAATACAGCGAGTGTAAAAAAAAATAAATTTTTGATTACCATGAATACAAGCTGGTTAGATTAAAAGACAACCACCACTTCCAAGTTTAAATTTCCTTGAAAGGGGTGGTTATAAAATTAGTTTTCAAAAACAATATCATCAATACAGAGGTATGCAGGGGTATTTAAGCCATACTCTCCTGTGTCGGAACCTGAAAAGTTAAATTTCACAAATCCTACTCCAGCTTGATTAATAGGCCAATATGTCCATGTAGTAACGGGATTTTCGTTCTTCCCATTTCTATAATCGGCTAATACCTTGGTGTATGTAGCTAACTTATTACCAGCAAAATCATAACATTCAAGTTCAACTTGGAAATACCCAATATGGTTTCCGCCTGCATCGACTTGTGCTGACAGCGGAGTAGCTACACCGGATGCGCCGAATTTATTACCATGCATGATTACACCATAGGTATATGATGAATTACAGAACCATAAACCTTTTAGAGTATATTCGCCTGTTAAATAGAATTCGGGTTGAGCCATCCATTCGGTATTATATTCATCAGAATAACCATAAACAACAGCAAAATTATTTCCGCTATGACCTGCACCTTCGTTAGAGCCATTAACAGAAGTCGTATCATAAACACTCATTTGATTGTTATAGGAATACCACCAATCACTCGGTATGGTATCACCGGTAATCGTAATTCCTTCGGCAGAAGATGGATTGGTACGGTAATTCCATTTAGACAATGCTAATCCACCACAAGAGAAATTGTTGAATGTTCCATAATTATTAGTCACAGTGTTAATCTCAGACATGAACACTCCATCTGGATCAGCAATTTCTTTTACTTGGGTATACGAACCCACATTTCCATAATAATTAGCACCGTAGGAAGTTGTCATAGCCATCATCGAAGAGGCAAAATCATCAAACGTGATGGTAGTCGTTCCATCGGGGTTAGGTGTTGCGCGGGTTTGAATCGCACTTTCTTCATACGGAGTAAGGAAGTCATCGTCGGACGAACATCCGGTGAACACTGTGGCGGCCATTGCTACAACGGCCATTGCCATAAACCTAAAATTCTTTTTCATAACTCAAGTATTAAAAGTTAAACAAAAGTTTAATTACATTCGTTTTCCTTGCGATAGATTTGCAACGAATGAGAAACCGGTTATCAAAAAGAATACAGGTGGTCTTTGGATGAGCCTCTGTTCATTTTGATCTAATGCCAATTATCCCGTGGTCACTAAATCATATCTTATCAAGCAGGTCTTCTGGCTCATCCCGCTTATCGCGCCTTCCCAGCTTTCACCAGTGGCAAAGAGTGCGATAAACTTTAATAGGACTTACAGCTGCGAGTACAGCTCCGGATTTTCACCGGGATTCCCTTTTAATTCAATCGACACTTCGATAGGAAACTTAACTGGTGCAAAGTTAAGAGTTATTTTTACCCGTTGGTTGAATTAAAATAAAGCATCTTTAACAAGACCAATTTTACGATGGTTACAGAAGTTGATGTATTGCAGCACGGTCATAGCAGCGATTTTGCGGCAGTACGTGTAAACAGTCCGCCTGTCTGCTTTGCATAATTGCGTACCATCATGAATTGGTCGTTAAGTTGAGAGAAAACGGTTTCGATTCGCTTCCTGAAACGCCTGTAAGCCCACGAAGGATTTCTCCAATTCTTTTGGTTCAAGCGATACGGGACTTCAAGCGATATGAGCCGTTTCGAAAGGTCTTGTTGCACCTCAGCTTAAATACCCCTTATCTCCAAGCATAAGACAGTCGTGATAATCCCACTTTGCATCATCCAGATAATGTATATCATGAACATTTGCAGCCGTTATATCATAAGAGTGAATAACACCACTTATTCCACAGATAGCGTGGAGCTTATACCCATAGTAATACATTTGTTGGGAGGCGCAAAAGCCTTTGGAAGGTGCGCTTTGCGGATTATCATTTCCCATAACGCAACGCTTGGCTCGTGCCAGCTGGCATACTTTGACAGGCTTGGAGTCTATCACAAAGACATTTTCCCCACCGTCTATGCTCTTGGCAATATCCTGCGGATGTCTTCTGCAAGACAAGCCGTGAGTTTGCGACGGACGTTGAACTGTCTTCTGGATATAAGGTTAGGGATATGTTCGGGAGATTCAGCCAATCTCTTAAAGAGGTTGTTCTCGCTGTCATAACCGAATGCTTCGGCTGTAAGAGAAAGAGCTATAACTTCAAATCAGAAAGGTGGGAATAACTCCACGGCGAGATACATTGCCATGTTCATTTACACCTGCAAATTTCTTGCAGATGTCGTTGATTTTGTGAATTTTTCGATGAAGTTGTGCATACGACGGTTTGAACTCAATAGTTTGGATGCTATTAAGTTACTAAAAACCAGAAATATGCACAACCTTTCATTTGTCATTTTACTAACTTTTAATTCAACCAACGGGTTATTTTTATATAATTTATTTTTCTCCATTTTTCTGATAACAGCTTTTATGAATATAAAATGTACTCTTTCTACCATTTTTAGTTGCGAATAACGATATGCCATTGCCCAATCATTTATTTTTAATTCGTCTTCTCCCCTTATGTCGGCAATTCCTGTCGGGTGATTTTTATGCAAAGGTACAGCGTTCGGTCAATTGCCAAGAGCCGCAAATGCTAACGTTTTGCGAATTTTACAGCAGCCTTCCGCAAATCGCAGATTGGGGTATTCCGTAAAATCCGCCCGCCGTTCACTTGTCTTATTTGCCTCGATCCGTCTGTCAGTCCTGCATAAAAATCATTCCCCAACGAGAAGCCGAAAGAGCTTCAAGAAGAGGGAAATAAAAGTTTAACAAATTAAAATTTACAATTATGCACAGCAGGATTTTTCAAATTTCAACGGAGCCGATAGACAAAGAAAACTATCTGAATGAGGACACACTCCAGCAAGGAGACGGAGCTTCTATGACTATTGTTCAGAAATAGACGAGGAAAACCGTAAAGAGGATATTGCCAATTTGGTCAATTATGCCTTACCCAACGGAATGTTCGAGCTTATATCCGATGACACCATGCGCTATAATGGTGGCATAGAGCAATGGAAAGAGGAGTATGTCGCCAATATCAAAAAGAGAGCGGATGCTCTTACGGCAGATAATATGTTGGAATGGGGGTCGACCTATTATCTCAAACAGGCAGTGGAAAATCCGTTGGATGTCGCCTATCATTTCTATTTGGATGGCGACGGCTGCCAATCTTTTGCCGAACAGTCCTTTGCGTTTATGGAGTTTGTTTGTAGGCTTGAACAGGGAACGATACTCTACATCGGAGGAGTTGTTGATTACCACTTCTGATGTTTGTCCGAAACATTGGCAACCACCCGCTTTGAGGCGGGTGGTTACTCTTTGCACAGGCTCACCGGTTACTTTTATAAATATGCTCTGCAGAGCTTCCGCCACCGGTTTCACTGCCGGTATATTCCTTTTTTAAGGGTATAATCCCTTCACTACCCCGACATACGCCACAGGCTTGTTTTCGTGTGCAAGGTACGGTGGACGAACATGGTTCAAGTACCGCTATCGCTACCTGAAATAAAATTTGATGACAACTTTCCGTAATCGGAGATAACGGTATTTCATAAAATTTCATCGCAGGTTCCTTGTCCGTCGTTCTTGTATCCCCCGTTTGGAACGCACATGAAAACAACCCTTTTGGGCGAAGTCAGAAGACTTCAAGAAAAGGGAAATAAAAAATCAATAAATCAAAAGACAATGAGCAAGTACGATTTCATCAAGCAAGGCAACCTCCTTTATTGGCACACTGCCGATAACGATGTAGAATGTCGAATTATCTCAACTCCCGAAAAGTGGATAGCGACAGTATTATTTTAATCGCAACAGGTTCTTCAGAGATTGAAGTCTTGGCATCGGAGCTATCACCTATTGGCTCATCGAGAAGCCACAAAGAGGAATTTTTGCGCTGGAAAAAAGAGCGTGAAGCCGAGGGCATGGAGTTTTTCAACCGTCTTTCCGAAGTCATGGAAACAGACAATGATTTGGCTGTAGGCGATATGGTGGCGTTTACTAACGACTACGGGGTGGTATTTGGCCCCAAAGAAGTATTAGCTTCAGAAAGCCTTGGAATGGCGGTAGATGCGTATATATCGACAGTGATGCCTATTGGTTCCCAGACCGTCCCGGACAACTCACCATACTCAGCAAAGGAGGTACAGAATGACAAACGAAGACAAAATCTTAAAACGGCTTTGCGGCAATATTGCCGCAGGTCGTTTCAACTGGCGGAAATACTGCACACCGCAACTTTACTTCGGTTGGGAGATTTGTGTTACCCCTCTGCATTGCTCTTACGGACAGATAGGTTACACCGTTCATTTCCCTTATACCAATATACCGGAAGTGGAATACGATTGGGAAATGGGCAAACTGACCATTGACGGCGAGAAGTGGAAAAGTTATTTGCGGAACGAATAATAAATATCAATATGGCACAGAATTTTATACCAAATGCCAGAACGCTATCCTTGCAGATGCAGGAGGCTATGTTTCAAAAGAGTATCGCAGTTTCCAGACAGCATTGGTACGTGAGATTTCCAAATATGCAACGGCGGTCGGTGCACAGGTGGCATCCAACTTAAAAGGACATTATGATACCTCATGTTTCATCGAGCGCAACGGCAAGTTCGTTTACATCAGTCACTCTTCCACGTTAGCCCGAATGGGCGGCGGCGTAAGAGTTGAACTTGATTCGTTTCTGATACGGACAGCCCAACACGCAAAAGACTACAGAGGAGGATATAACCAATATTGTGACATGGCAAATTTGCAGTCCATGATGGATGATTTACTGAAAGAATAAAAAACCGAAAACAAGAAAAGATGCGGAGCCAACCGGTTCCGCATCTTTCTTTCCATCCTTACCGGCGCATACCGACGCTGTATTCAGCCTCTTGTAGCTCTGCCCGATACTCTTCCAGTTCGTTCAGCTTCTCGTTCACGGCTTGCAGGTTGGCATCCAACCCGATATTGTGGTCGTAAGGGAAACGATGCTGCGCGACCAGCCCGGCATTGGTGGGCTGCCCGACATCAAGCATATCGGAGTCCTTGTTATATTCGACATACAGCACGTCGCCGTTCGGCATCTCGAAGGCCGGAATCTTTTGATGCGCCAAAGCGGAGAACTGTTCCGCCGCCATCTCCCTGGCAACCTCTTTTATCGTCTCTCCGGCAATATCGACACCGTAACGCCGGATATGGTCGCGAATTTCCTGCTCCGTGAATTTCAACATCACCTCGTAGGTTCCCCCGACACTCCCGTTGTACACGACAGCGAAATTCTCATCCTCGGCAATTAGGCTGTCACCCTTGTTGTTCGTGGCTGATAAATAAGTATGCTGTTCGTTGATGCCGTTGCCGTCGTAATACTCCTTGGCAAGCGTCAGCAATCCCTCGCAATCGCCTTTCTCCCGGAGTTCGTCAAGCGGCCTCGTGTCATCCGAAAATTGGAGATACGCGACAGAGGAATAAAATGTCTTCTCCTTTGCCGCCGCTCCGTTTTCCTGCTTCTCGCCGACATTTTGTTCCAGTTCTTGCGCTATCTTATCCACCTTCTGGGTAATTATCGAGGTTGCCCTTTTCACGTCCAGGAGCGTTGTCTTGATGAATTGCGGCGATTCCTTCAGCTCATCGAGCCATCCTTTGAGGTATGCACAACTTTCTTCCTTGATATGCTTGGTCATGCCGTAACGCTGTGCGACCAGTGCGCTACCTAACTCTGCCACCAGTTCCTCACGGGCATATTCAGGAGAACCGAAGGTAGTCGGCTTGAACCGATCGAGAACACCCTCCGCACCGGTCGAGTGCGTCATCTCATGGAACAGTGTCCCGTAAAACGATTCTCCCGATCTGAACTGTTCCTTTTCCGGCACGATGATTTCATTCTTCGTGATGGAATAGTAGGCGTCATTCTGATATTTCGGCGTAATCGGACAAATCCACAGGTTATCCCTTATCATCCTACCGACTGGGCCAAAACTGCACTGATCGTCCTCCTCGATTGCCCGTCGCTAATTTTCCTGCTCCAGTTTTGCCACAGCTCCGGTCGCGCTTCCTGCAAATTGGTCTGCGCAACATTGAAGACCCTGAAAACCTGCATCTTCGGATAAACATTGTACTGTTCCTTTTCGTCATCGGAGAGTTTCTTGTAATCGTCATACTTGATTTTCTCCTTGGTCTCCTTATGGATACAAGTGAACGTGGTGAGCATGACCGGAAAGGACTTCTCGCCACGAAGCACGGAGACACGCGGCAGTTCCTCTCCATCCTTGCCGGACTTATTGAGCTTCTGAACACAATCGAAGGTGCAGAAACGGGAATCTTGTACCCTTCTTTCTCGCAGTGCAAAAGCAGCATAAAAGCATTCATCCCGTTGTACTCGCGCCCGTGAAGGTTGCGAGGCCACTGCAACGCACCCTCGGTAAACCAAGGCTTTTCCAGTCCTTTTGAATACCCTCGATTTTCTCGATCATCATTTCGGCGAACAGGTCGAGCCTTGTCCTCGCTGTTCGGTCCGTCGGCATTCTTCTTTCTGTAACCGGCCATATTACTTACTGATTATAGTTAGACGAATCCGCCACATATTGCGTCAGTTCCTCCACCTTGCAGGAAAGATTGATTTTCCCGTTATGTGCCGACAGGTTCATTTCACCTATGGCATCCACCTTTATACCCGGCTGTAGCCACGCATCGCGCTCCTTGCCGAAACAGAAGAAGCGCACCCACTGGTATTCGAAGCCGTCATCGACCTTCTCCGCACTGAACGCCGAGAACACCGTATAAGGCTGGTCTTTCTTATCCCTTTTCTCCTCGATATTCTGGCCGACTTTACCACGAAATGCCAGCTCACCCTTGACGCAATCCGCATCATCCGTAGCGGCATTGCAGATTTCATCGGCGAACAGGTTGAAATAGAGCTTGTCACCCCGGCGTTTGAGATACATCGTACCCCTCACTTCCACACGGGAGCCGTTCCGATAACCGGTGGCTTCTTCCTGACTGCACTCCTTGCGGACATCCACCTCGATAGTATGCCGTCCACCCGTTGCCGGAATCTGTACCCGGAGCGGAAATGCCATAAACTCCTTTTCCTCTCTGTTCTTGCGAACCGACGCATCGCGGCCGATAACGCCGCATACCGTAACATTACATTTAATCATCTGTTTTGTCTTTAATGATACATGGATCATCCGACAAGTGATACATGGGTTGATTGATGTTGAACTGTTGGAGGGTACGGTCAGTCAGGCGCACGTATCATCGCCCAGACCATCCATCCGGCGATGGCTAATTGCACGCCCACGACAACGAGCGTCCCGATCCACCCCAACAGCAGGTAGCAGAACCGGACGTGCAACGCAAGGATGGAGACTCCCGCCAGACATTTGCATAGCTGTATCATCACGCATTTTACCATATCGCCATGCCTTTATCTTCGCAGGTTTTCCGTCTGTCCCTGTTGCCGGGACATCTCTTGCTCGAAATTCTGTGAGGCCGCTTCCGACAGGATAACCGTATTCAGCATACCGGTTACACGCATCCGTTTGGTCTCTTCCGTGAGTGTGCCGTTGTTCAACGTGGCAGACAACCGGTTCAGCTCGGAAGCGGTCAGCTCCCGCGAGACACGCAGTTCCCCATTGTCCGCTTTCAGAATGGCCTTGCCGTTCTCGCCGATAGTCAGGTCGCAGTTCTTCATATTCGGCAACAACGGCTTCAGGTCGATGGTACGAAGATCCATCGCGGTGGATATCATCGCCTTCTGTTCCTCTTCGTTCCGGTTGTCAATCTGTGTGGCCAGCAGCATCAGGGAGGCGAAAGCGGTCATCGCCATCTCCACAATCGGGTCGTTGCATCCCGACATTCCCACACCGCTATCCTCCGACGAAAGGAGTTTTTTCATCCATCCGTCGGGCGAAAGGTTCTTTTCAGGCACGGTATCTTCCGCCGCCTTGTATTTGGCGAGCAGGTCATTCCCGTTGTGCAGCATTTGCAATTTGATATGTCCTTTCTGTGCGATTTCAGCCAGATACGCCGCAGGGTCTATATCCCGTTTCGTCCCGTCGGCATAGATATTCTTCACACCGAAATGCAGATGTTCCCCGGTCGTCCGTGTTCCCGTATTGCCCGATGTGCCGAGCCGTCCGCCGGCCTGTACCGTATCGCCGACCTTGACGGAAATCTCCTTGAGGTGCATATAGGTACATTGTACCTTGCTGCCGTCCGTCCGGGCATATTCCACCGTCAGCGACTTGCCGCCGGGCGTATTCTTGTTCTGGTTTACCGCCACGACCTTGCCGCCGTTCTCCGTAGCCAGTACCGCATCGCCTTTGCAACGTATATCCACGCCCTTGTGCATCTGTTGCTTTGTGCCGTCCAACGGGTCTTGCCGTGTTCGAACGGAGGTAATGAACAGAAATTCCTCCCGTTCCACCGGGAACGAATACCCCGTTCCATGTTCCGCACCTTCGGAGGTCTGGAGCGGATTGTGTTCTACCCCGAACTGCCTGCCTTGTGCCGCCATCTCCTGCATCACCTGCCTGTCATACTTCTGCAAGCCGTTCTGCTCAATGATTTTTGCAGGTTCTCGGCATACTTGCCGCCTGTGGCGTAACCGGCTTTCTCAATGCTTTGTGCCCAGCCCTTGTAATCGTCCGGGGAGAGTTTGAAGCAACCGGCATAGCGGCTGTTCTCCTTCAAAAAGCGGGAGTGATGCTCGTATGAATCACCCACGCTGTCATAGCTGCAGAACTTTTCATTCGGCTTATCATCGGTGTAGATTCCGTATTTGCCGCCTCCGGCAATCCACGAGGGTGTCGCCTTGATGCCGAAATGGTTGTTCTCGTTCCTCGCCAGACGGCTCTGTCCGTTGCTGCTTTCCAGTATGCCTTGCGCCAATGTGACGGAAGCCGGAATGCCATACCTGCGCATCTGTGCCATCGCATAATCCGCGTATTGCAGTGCATATTCCTGATTCTTGCTCATAATCGTCACTCCTTATCTATGAATACCCTATGTGTTTCCTGCTCGTCCTGCCGTTTATCCTGTAGCTCTATCTCACTGATGGCGACACGCTCACCGGCACGGACAAGTTTGGGCAGATAGCTGTCCAGTTGCGTCCTTGGGAACTCTGCGAAAGTCGAAAATCCATGTTCCGGATATTCCTTGACCGTAATTCCCAGTATTTTTGCTCCCTTTGCCGCATCCTCATTATAAAGCCGGTACACTTCTCCTGCACGAATCAGATACAGGGCGTCGGGATGCTTTTCCTTGAGGTTGTCCCAAAACTGCCGTTTCGGAGACATATTTTCATCATTCGTCTCTTCCGACCGATTTTCCGGCACCGTCTCATTCTGTTGCCGTACCTGCTCTTCCGCTTTCTGTTCCCCGACGGATTGTCCCTTTGCAGCACATCGGCAAACAGCGTGGCCGCCAAATGCCGCTTGTAGCCGTCCGGTCTTCCGCCACCCACATCCGTTGCCACTGCTGTGGAGTGACGCTGCGGGCTGCAGCTTTGTCCGTCGATGGTTGCCACACACTGGATTCCATCCTGCCTGGTCTTGAAGATGGCAACACGCTGAATACGGTTCAGGTCAATCTCCGGCGTATCGCTGCCGAACAAATCCACTTTCAGGTCGGGCTTGACCTCCGCCAGTGCATAATACTTGTGCGCCAGCTCCATCCGTACCTTGTCGATGTTGTCCATCGCCTGCTTGAGCGTGGAGAAAAACGGTTCACATCCTCCTTATCGGGATAGACGCTGTACCCTCCTTGTTTTCCGGCTTGATATAGAGTGCCCAACGGTTCTTGTCGTCCTGAATCATCTGCACGGCATCGAACCCGACCTCATTCGCCCGTCTGACCGCCTCCGACACGTCCAGCGTGGAGAGCTTTTCCAACGTGTAGTTCCTTAACCGGGCCAGTGTCACCATTTTTTCATTGAAATAGCTGTCATCGGGTCTGTAGCCCAATGCACCGTCAGTATTATAGAAACGCACCTGCTCGATACCCTCTTTCTGCAATGCCCGTTCGATACGTCCCTTGTTCATGCCGGGAATCTCGTTGTTCGCCTCGGTCGAAGCTCCTGCCGGCAAAATGACATCTGCCGATTTTGCCTCCCGGTCTATGACGAGGACGATGCTTTTCGCCGCCTTGTCCGGGTGCTGGCGGATTTCATTCGCCACAAAGTAATGCTTGTGCATCTGTTCCTGCATGGTCGTGGTCTGCCGTCTGTTTCGCAGGGTGGCGTACTCAATTTTCTCGCCCCGTTCCGCTTTTCGGATAACATCAAGCGCATTGTTCACGTCGCTTTCGAGGCGTCCATCATACACGGATTTTCCTTGAACTCCCGGCACCAGTAATCCACCGTCTTCAGGCTTGCATCGGACAGACGGGCGGGCAGTCCCAGTTCCAGCATTTTGATACCCGAAGCCAGTTCCACGACCAACCTTTCATATTTTACCGCATCCTCCGACGGGGCCACGCCGTTCTTCATGACCATGCCTTCACGGGCGAGCCGCTGTTGATGCCCGTAGCACTCACGATCTGCCGCAAGGCTTCCTGCATATAATCGTGGTAATGTTCAAAATCCTTTTGACGCGGCATATAGACCGCATCTTTGTCCGTCTCGTAATGAGGAACTCCGCTACCGTCCGAGCGCACGGGAACGAGGTTGTCCCGCATCTTCAGTAGAAAGTCGTTGAACCGGGTGCGCAACCTGCGGTTGTCCGCCTCGGTATATCCTCTTTCCTGAACACTGCCATCCTGCTTTACCGCATCCTCGTAAGCCGGCTTGTCAACGTAGGGCAACGTCGTCTGGTCGATATTGAAAAGCGTGCGGATCTCCCGGTTGTGGACACCCTTGAACTGTGCCTTATGCTCTTCGTCCAATTGGAGATAGGCGGTACGGTCGATGGTCTCATCCGGATTGTTCCGGTTGACATACTTGTTCCAGTTATAGAACAGGAACGGTACGCCCTGCTCATGCTCCCGCACCGCAGCACCCCGTACCTTGGTTTCACTGTAAAGCGTGAACAGGTTGGTCTTGCATCCGTTATTGTCCGAATGCAAGGCCATAAAGAGGGCATTGAACGGGCTGGCCGAGACCCCTTGCGGATAGAGCCGGGGAAATCCTTGCCCGATACGTTGAGCCAATGGCCGCCAGCGTTCGACGCCCGCTCAGTGCGGCAGACAGCAGTTCCGCCTGCCTTGCCTCGGCTTTCTTCTCGATTTGCGACTTTTCTTTCATATCATCATGCTTTTATTGTTCATGGAATTATTGGATGCCCCGTGTACGCACGACCGTTTCCCGCTGTCCGTCATCGTAATTCTGCGAAGCGATATGGCGCAACTGGTCGCTCTTGGCAAGCACGGCGTTCGCCAGCGTGTTCAGCGGCAATGCCCCTGCACGGTAAGCCTCCGCGACGGTCGGCGTGAGCTGGATGGTACAAGGCACACGGTCTATCGTGGCGATGAGCGTACTGCCTTGCAGTACCGGGTTCACAATACGAGGATTGAGCGGTTCATCGGGATAACGGCGGTACTGGTTCTCCGTCTGTTCGGCAGCGGACGGCATGGGTCGCCCAAAGCCTCGTGTCCCGCCTTGTTCAGCAGGTTTGCGCCGCCCAGACCGACAAGGAGCATCTTCAGCAGCGGGTTACGCACGAACAGACCGGCCACAATACTCGCTATCGGCAGCAGGTTGTCCCCAAAGCGCAACGATTGTGTCTTGCCGGTAAAAGCCCCCAACAGGATGTCGGGCAGCATGGCCATGACATATCCGAGGTTGCCCGTGATATCGCCCAATCCCTCTAATCCCAACGTACTGAGCAATCCGCTCCATCCGTTCGTGTTGGTCTGCACAGCCTCTCTCTCTTGCTTTTCTTCCTCACGTGGAATAACCACCTGCCGTTCCTCTTTCTCCACTTTTTCCCTCTGTTCCGTCTCCGGCTGCGTTGATTCCTTTTTGGCAGTTACAGCCGTTGCATTCTTATATTTCTCCAAATGCTTCAAATAGGCTTCTTCCTGTCCGGGAGCGACGACCAGCGGCACATCCTTGTACCGTTCGGCACGTTCATTCTTCTTTTCAGGGTGTCCGGGTATTTCTGGCATTTGGAAGGGTAAACTTTGGTGTCTGCATCCACTTCGGGAAACTGAAATCCATCACCGGTATTTTCTTCTTCAACCGCTCGTTGGCGGCCACGATGAGCGCACTGTCACCCGTCTGTACCGTTGCAGCCTCCTTGCGGAAGTCCGTAAATACGTTCCGTTCGCTGCCGAACACCCCTTTGCTTATACACTCTTCCACAGAAAGCGTATCAGGCTTTTCAGGCTCGAAGCGTGAGGCGACTGCCGAGATAGCCACGTCCGCCCCGACAAACTTCGCCAGTGTTGCCCACGAACCCACGCCTCCCATCATCACGGTATCTGCCGTTGCGCCCAGTACCCGACCCGCGCCTTTTCCCATCCTTTCGGACGGTAGGCGGCTTCGCCCGTGCCTCGATTTCCACAGCAAGCGGCGAGCGGTTGAAGGTCTGCGAAAGTCCAAGCAGGCTTGATTCTGCGGCTTTGCGGATGATGTAGTCGGCTGACGATTTCGGCATACGCTCCTTGACCAGCCGGTCGATCATCAGTTCCTCCACCCGGTAGTCCATATAGGCATAGGCAAGGTCGCCGCCTAATTGTTCCGACAGTTCATCGTAACGCTTGCGCCCGATTTCCTGCACGACAGTATCGCGCCATTGCCCGGCCATGTATGCGAGGTCTTGCTGTATCTCTTTGGAGCCGGTAATCTCCGCCTTGCACATTCCGATATAGTCCTCCGTTGTCTTCGAGTTCCATTCGCCCGTGACCTTGAGTACCTGGTACGGGTCGCCCATCGGCTGTGCCGCAGACGCCATCGCGCTGAGTATGCCGCCCAAAGAGGTGGAATACTCCCTCATTTCCTCGCCCTGTTTCTTCGTGAGGTAAGCCTGTGTCTTCGACATGACGGGCGCAAGGTGGCAGTGGAAATAGTCGCTCACGAGGCGTTCCATTTCTGCGAATTGCCGGCTATGTTTGATTCCATCCATATTGTGTATTATATATTTATCTGTTTCAATAACTGTTCTTTCGTCTGCTCGATGGCGTTGTGGTAAACCTCCATCTGCCGGGGAAAGAACTCTTCCAGCCATGCGTCCTTTTCGATGTTGTCCTGCATGAACCGTATCGCCTGCTCCGTTCGATTTCGACGGATGTCTCGCCCTCTTCCCTGTTGTTGAACCATGCCTTCGTCCACCAGCGCACACCCGCCCGGTCGGGATAGACCGTGACAAGCCTCGGTATGTCGAAACTCTGTATGTCGATGTCCAGTTCCGCCAACGGGTCTATGATGCCGCCATAGGTCAGGGCTTCGTCATGGAGTTTTTATGTCACTGCCCGCAGTGGAGAGGTACACATCATGCCGCAGGGCGAGGTAATGCAGGAAATCCGCAATCAGGAGGTTCTGCACCTTGCAGGCCAGCGGCATGGCCTTATGTCCCAGTCCGAGCGGATTGGCCATGCTCGGCATATTCTCGTAGAAATACTCCTTCATCGCACCCACCGTGAAGATGTGGCGTAGCGACTGCTCCGTATTTCGGGGCAAGGTGTATGCTCCATGCCGCAAATCCTCCATATAGTGCGGCAGGAAGCGCAGCATCAGTTCCTCTATCTCTCTCTTATCCCGGTCATAATCGGTTCCCAGTTCCATCTCTACACCGGAGGGATAGTCGGTTTCGTGTCCGCCGGCCTGACGCATTGCCTGGATATTCCCGTACAGCATTGTCAAGAATTCCAACGGATTCAGTTCCTCGCCCTTGAAGCGGACGGTCATGTGCAGTTTGTCACCGCTCAAAGCTACCGTCTGTCCGGCCTTTACACGCTGTCCGAATTGGGCGAAGACATTGGACAGGTTTCCGTATGTCACCTCATATTCCCCGTAGCGGATGGTCTGGCAGATGCCGTGTCCGGAATCGTTGCCCACGCCCGACACAATGCCGCTGGCAAGGGCGGAAAGCATATAGCACCGCACGTTGAAGTCAATGCCGTGATGAAAGAATTTCTCGCCCGTCACCGGGTCGGTCTGTTCGCCGTAGCCGAGCGACAGCTCCACGTCTTTGCCCTGCTGTTCCTCGAAAGGCATACAATAACCGCTATCGGATTGCAGGATCATTTCTTCTGTATATTTCATGCTGTTTCCATTTTGATTCGTATTCTATCTTCTCATTCCTCCGCCATGTGCCTGTTCCCCTGCCGAAAAGTCAGGTGTACGGGTACGTTGCACGTTTTCTGTCTCCGGCGTGCGGAAGACACCCGCATTGTTGCCGATGAGCATCATGCCGAGAAATGCGCCGGCAATCTTGCCCAGCCAGCCGAAGCGTCCGAATATGAGGAACGCCGCCGCAACCAGTCCGGCGATGCTCAACCCTGACACGTTGCCGCTGCCAAGGTTGCGGAAAAAGTTGCCGAACATATCAAGACCTCCGCCACCGGAGGCCTGTCGCAAAAAGTTCGACACGCCGTTCAGTTTGTTGTCGATGCCGGTTACCGCACCGCTGACCGAACTGACGGCTTCTCCGGCCTTGCCCGTTAGTTCACGCACGCCGTCCGCCGTGCCTGCAATGGTATCCGTGACGGATTCGCCCACAACGGCATCGCTCACGATACGCACCACGCTTTGTAGGTGGTCAGCTTCTCCCAGCCCACATAACCGACCGCACCGCCGATAGTCGCTGTCTTGACTGCCTGTCCTGCACCACGCAAGGTCTGCGAAGGGTGCAGCACTGCCTTACACATACTTTTGCCGGTAGCCGCCGTTGCCGTACCGACACCTTTTGCGGCCTTGCCGCCATATTTCAATAGTGTACTCAAACGCCCATACATTGTCTGTTTTAAGGTCTTACATTTCTTCCAATCTGCCGCCAGCGTCGCTTGGCAGCTTCCACTATGTCCCGTTTGCCGGCCACCGGACGTGCTCCCTCGTCGATTTCACGCCAGATGTCGCCCATTGTCGTGTACTTCACCGCCTTGGTCAGCCGTTGCAGTTTCTTGTTCATCATCTTGAGCTTCGGACGGATGCCGAATACGATTTCCATGCGCTCTTTCTCCGTCATCTTGTTGTCCGAAAGGCACGCCATGCGGATGTCGTTCACAATCTCCACGCTGTTCATGATCAGTTCCCGGTAAATCCGGTTTCGTTGCGTGGAGGGCGACGGCCAACGCATGGGAGCTGTTCCGGCTCACCTGTCTGGTAAAGTCACCCATGTTATCCGTCAGCTTCGATATTTCGTGATAGAAACCGTATATCTGCGCCGCGTAGCAGACTATCGACCGGAAAGAGTCCAGATAGCTGTTGAACTCCGTTGCAGGTCGGTCGTGGCTTTCACTTCCTCTTTCGTCCACAGGTGTCCGGTGGTCTGCATCAGCATGACTTTCTCCTGTTTCTTCAGCTCCTTTTCCGCCTTGTCGGTATAGAGCAGGATCATTCCGGCCAGTACAGGGTCGTTTTGCGCCCGTGCCTTGCCGATGCCGATGCACAACAATAAGATGCCTATCCAAATCGTCCGTTTCATTGTCAGTTCCGTTTTATCGTGCGAGGACGGCAGCCCTGCGCCAACGGGTCATGGCCATCCGTGCCGCCTCCCCATTGTTGCGGTCGAGCATCCCGGCCGTCACATTGTTCCACATGTCATTGAGGGTATAGTATCGTATGCTCAGGTAGAGCAGGTGTAGCTTCCGGCTGAAAGCCGAAAGTTTGTCGTTCAACGCCCACAGGGTCTTGCTGCGTTCCGCTCCCGTGAGCATATTCTCTTTGCCGCCCTTGGCCACTGCGTCATTCAGGAGTGTGAAGACCGATACCAGTTCCGTTGCCGTCTCGATATAGAGGTTGTTCATGCTTATGGAGGCAATGATGCCCTGCGGGTTGTTCCTGATGGCGTTGCCCAGTTTCCCTAACGTGAAAGATTCTCACGCCGTCGTTGTAGAGGTGGGTGCAGGCTTTCAGCGACGAAGCGTAGCCGCTTGCCGTCTTGAGATAGCTGTTATATTGCTTCTCCCATTTGTGAATGCGGTTGAACTCGGCGGCGATGCTGTTCTGCAGCATCGCTGTCTTCGTCTGACCGTTTATCTGTTTCTCTATCTGGTCATTGATGACCTCGTTGCCCTCGGCCAACGCCATCCATTCCAACGGATTGGATGCCGTGATTTGTGCTTTCGCCCAGTGTGGCATCATGCAGACGGCAAAATGACCAGGCTAATGATTCGTGATTTCATATATTCCCTTTTTCGTTTGTTATACTCGACCCGTTCCCGGATAAGCGTTACCACATCGAAGTTGTGTCTGATACCTACCAAATCAAGCCGGGGCGTATTCCTGTCCATCGAGAATATGCGTACCGTCTTCAATCCGCAAAGCTGCTGCATGAGGTTTTGGTGTTCCACAAAGTCCACGATACGGTATTGTTCCATGTAGTCCGTCTTCCGGGACAGCACCCCATGCCTGCTGATAAGCTGCTCGCTACCGATGTGGTAGCGTGTCCGGCGCAGATAGATGAAACGGTACAGCAATACCAAAGCAAGCAATGCGGCAACCGATACGGCAAGAGCTGTCAGAGGCAGTCCCTCCATGCCACCATACACCCATGCTGCACAGCACAATACGATTGCGGGCAGCTCGTCGATAACGAACTGTCCGGCGTGCGGTTGCAGCACGATACTTTGGAAATGTCCTGTGGGTGCATCGGTCATCATCGGCGAAAGTGTGTTTGTTGTTCCTCTTCCGGTGACTGTTCTCTCGCCTGTGTCTCATCGACCGTCTCTTCCTGTTTCTGCTCGGCCAAAAGCTGTTCGTTCCAGTCCTTGTTGGGATAGGTAGGCTGTTCACGGACAAAAGAGGCGTCATTCGCCTTGTCCAGACCGAGGAACTCCCGCAATCCTTCACGGAACTCCTTGTAATTTCCGTTCATGATATCCGTCTGTTCCCGTATGTCGTCCGGATGGCACAGGCCGCTCGAACGCATCGACATGGCTTCTTCCCATGCGGATTCATATTTCCCGTAGCTCGACCGCAAAGCGTCGGGCAACAGGTCTATGTCACCTTCATCGAGGTTCTTGCCGTCAGTAACGGAATCCAGATAAGGCTTCCGCTCCGGTGTCTCCTCGATGGTGGAACGGACAACCCGGTACATCTCCTGTTGCAGGTTCTTGGCAAACTCGATTCCCGCAAGGTCGGTATCGAAACAGATGTGTTGCTTGGCAGGAAGCGAGCGTGAGGACACCCCGCATCTGTTCCACCGTCGGGTTACCGCCGGTAGATATGAAGACCGCTTTCCGCAAATCCTTGTCGTTGGCCTGATGAAGCTGGTAATAGGCCATCGCGTCGTATGCACTCTCGAACCAGTAGATATGCTTGGCTTCGGTAAGCGTAGTTTTGGCTGGGCTGGCAATCCATAACCCTTGGCTCGAATTGCTCCCTTCCGCCTTCCCTTTATAACTGCCGCTGCCATCCATGCGAGGGCGGCCTCGCTCTTCAGACCGACAACCTGTCCCGTATCTTTCGGAACGGTCAGCGGAAAGGCGAGGTTGGTGTATTTCATGCCGTCCTCACGATGCTTCGTCGCCAGACAGAAGTTCCGATGAAAGGCATACTGCGTGTAAAGGTCGATGCCCCGATGCTTGAAGAACGGATAGAACTTCTTTTGTGTCGCCCGATCCTGCGGATTGAACTGGTGAATGTCGTAATCCGCCATGTCAAACGGCTTCACATCCCGTTTAGGCTGGATAATCCGGATGTCCCGGTCAGCGACGGGATGGTTCAGCAACCGGTTACAGACAAGGTTTACCAGTCGGTCGGGAGACACGCCTGTACGGTATTCCGCAAAAAAATGCGGATGCTCCTTGATAAAGGAAATGATGTTATACGACTTCTGCTGTTGCGGTTTGAAACAGCATTTCCCTCGCTGCGTGACAATGAACTTGTCGTTGCGGATGCGCCGCCCCTCGCTGTCCAACCGGACATACGAGGGATAGCGCAGGCCGTCGCGCCGGTTCAGGTGATAGCCCGCGTCGATAAGCACGTCCTGAATGTTCAGCCTGCGCAGAAAATCGTCATAAGTCAGTTCGCCCTCTCTCATGGTTTACCTCCCCATTCTCATATCATTGATTTCACGGTTCATCTCTGCCTCGAAACAACGGATGGCCATATCCCTCGGTGTATCGACCCCCAGCTTGATGTACGGGCGTGGCGGACCGCCGAAACACTCGCCGTAGAACTCCGGGGCATGGCAGTGATGGTGGATGCCGTGCGCGACACCCGCCGCGACTACCGTACCTGCGGTGAGGGCGGCAAAGATTTTCGTACCGAGCCCCGTTGTGCTTCCGGGCGTGTTTTCATGTCCACTTCGCTGAAAATCTTGGAAAGAGCTTCATCCGGTGATAATCATCCACAGCAAGGAACTTGTCGTAATCCCGTTGGGTTATCTCATGGCTGATAGCCTGACCGTCGATAACAGCGGTCATCCTGTATTTCCCCTCGGTTTGTGCCGGTTGAACGGCTATCTGGCTCACTTCAACTTCCCGCCCGTGCTTCTCTTCCCGATACCATCCCTTGTTTTCATTCAGAAACTGGAGGTCACGCCCGTCCACTGCCGCACCGACATAGCCCTGTATGGATTCCTCTTGCTGTTGCAGCGAGGTTTCCACCGGCATGAAAGCCTCCTGCTCCTGCCGTTGGCGTTGTTCCAAATCCTGCTGTACTTCGGGATGCAGGCCGATAGCGATGCGTTGATCGCTGTTGAGAGCCTCCATCGTCACTTTGTCGGAAAAGTCAGCCCCGATAATGCCGTTCAGCAGTTCCAGACGTTTTTCTACGGGTTGTTCCTCGATGGGTGCGGCAACCAGTGTCCTCACTTCCTTTTCCGTCAGGTCATAGACCATATCGGCTTGGACGCTTTCCGACTGCACAGTCAGCGTCCGCCTTTCCGCATCCACGACAAGACCGTGCGAGGCAAGGCACTCCGCCAATTTCTCGTTGGAAAAATAGACCGGAGGCTATAAGCTCCTTGTACGACCGTTCCGGTTCCCCGCTGCGCGGACGGCTGACCATCGGCGTGATGACCGCCTGCAAGTCCTGCAGAACGTCCGTTGCTGTACGGGTTGCGCCTGTTGATGCCCCTTGTAATAGAATCCGTAACCGCCCGATTGCAACTCGCCGGGCTTCATGCGCCCGTCGGGACGTTCGGGTACGATGGACGGCCCCGGAAAGAACAGTTGGCCGCCGACCCTGCGCAGGTGCAAGCCCCACTGGTTGCGTGGCGTCCAGCCGAGGAACGGCGGGGGCATTCCCATCCGTCCCATGCGACCGTACTCGCCGATGCCGATGCGGTAGCCGTGCAGCCCCATAGCCACACGCCCGTTGGCATTGCGGGCATGGACGAAGTTCTTGGGCATATAGAAGTCTTTGCCCACGATGCTCGTGAGCACGTTGTAGGCTTTCTTGTTGGCCGTATTGGTTCCCCAGTCCGTGAGTGCCAACATCTGACGTTCGCTTATCGGATAGACCAGCAGCGGAGAATTATGCCCCTGCACAATCAGCCGATACCCTGAACCATCAAGCGCAACATGGGCTTGCAGGCCGTTACGCATCAGCATATTGCGCATTTCGGGCTGCAAGTCCATCTGCCGGGATTGGTATTCGTTCGTATCGCCATAGTCGGATTGTTTTCGTTATGCGTCGCCGCGTTCCATTGCTGCCTCCAGCTGTTCGTCCTTGAAGCGGACAAACTCGGCAGCGGATTCGTTGCCGACAGCAAGCCCCTTTTCCTCGCAGTAACGGGCGTATTCCTCCTGCCAGTCGGCGGAGAAATGATTGACGTAATCGAGCCAGCCGTATTCGCCGCTCTGCATCTTCCCGACAAGTACCTCTTCGGGATAATATTCGTTTTGTGCCATAATCTACGGATTGATTGTTTTACTTGTGGAGGGCTGCCGCACGGTTGCGTTCGCCGCTCTTCTTCTGTTCGTTCCACAACTCCTCGGTGTAGTCCTCTTCCGAAACGTAGTCAAGGTTGCCGTCATCGTCCATGATCCAGCAACCGTAGCACCCGAAGGTGTATTTGTCCCACTCGCGCTTGGGCTGGTTGCGCCATTGCTGCGCGTCGCCCGAACAGAAGCGGATGCCGGTCTTGGCATGAAGGTCTATGCCCACTGTAGCAGACTCGCCGTCCACGACGACCGTCAGCGGCTCGCCGTGCTGCATCCCGTTTACCTCCACCGCACCGAGGCGCATGACCTCGGCCAGCACTTTCAGGTTGCGTGCGATGATGGGCGTGGGGACATACATCACCTGTTTCGTCTCGGTGTCAATCTGCGAAAGCCTTGCTGCTCCGGCCGTCCGCCATTTCCACGTCGGCGACAATCGCCTTGCCGTCGAGCAACTGTTTCTGCTGCTCTTCGTCATACCGTTCCAACGGAGAGGATTTCAGTGCCGGATAGAAGACCACATCCACCTGACCGTTGTCCATGCGGATAAAGGCAAAGCGGCTACGGCTCTCTATTTGCCCGCCATGCTCGTCCGTGACACGCACGGAAGCACGGGAGAATGCCGACCATCGCAGATGTCGTCCAACACACGCATCGGCAAATCCTCAATCATCTCCCGTGTGAGACCGAATCGTTCCAGTGTCGGAAAAGGTAATTCATCAAATTCAATCTGAACTTTTTTCATACTATATTCATATTATAAAATTGTACTATACAAAGATAGAGACATCTTATTATGACGGACAAAAATACAGCTATATAAATGGTTATAATATGCTGTTTTATCTTCATTAGTACGATTATTCAATTCAAATCGTACTAATAGACGCAAAATATCAAACCAATACAAGAAATGACGGCTGTTTGTTTCCGACATGAAAACTCCCGTTATAACTTTGCCGAATGAGAAAATTTTACTGATAGCAATATCGGGTGTTTCATTCTGCACGATGCCCGCTCAGGCGCAGTTCAACACGATTGCCAAGACACCAGAAAGATACAAGGTAGAAGCCTTGCAGGAGGGTATGAAAAGCCGGAGCCGACACGAAAGCATGGCTCCTGTACAGGAGACTTCGACAAAACCTGCCGATGAAAGTAAGAAGTTGTGGATTGACCGTTATCTCAGTGTGTCTTATCCATTGCAGCGCATCAGAATTACATCACCATACGGCTACCGGAAAGACCCGTTTACCGGAAAGAGGGAGTTTCACGGCGGTATCGACCTGCACGCACGGGGCGAGCAGGTATTGGCCATGATGGAGGGGGTGGTCGTCAAAGTGGGACAGGACAAGACGTCCGGCAAGTATGTGACCCTGCGGCACGGAAATTACACCGTCAGCTATTGCCACCTTTCACGGGTGCTGACCGCCAAGGGTACGGTAGTCCGTCCCCGTGATGCCGTCGGTATTACCGGCTCGACCGGACGAAGTACAGGCGAGCACTTGCACATAACCTGCAAGCTAAATGGCAAGAGTGTCGATCCGTCGGTCGTTTTCGATTACATCCGGACTACACAGCAGGAGTGCATTTCAGCTTTGAGCAGACTGTTGTAAGAGTGTTTATGTCGCCAAACGCTAATCGAAAAGAGTGTCATTAGGTGATGTGGTTTTCGATTAAAACAGGGAACTTTTCATTTTGGAACTTATCGTAATTTTTTATTTGAATGATTGTGAAACCAAGACCGAGTAGGGAGATCGGACTCTAACGGTCTATCCCGTTGCGGGAGAGGACGCCTTCCGTGTAATAATGTTTGACTTCTCGCATCTCCGTGACCAAGTCGGCTATGTCGATCAATTCTGCCGGAGCGTACCGTCCCGTGATTACCAACTCTGTCCCGGAATGTCGTCGAGAAATCGCCGTCAATACCTCCTCAATAGAAAGCAACTCGTAATACAGGGCAATGGTTAGTTCATCGAGCACGACCAGATTATACTCTCCCGAAGCGAGAATTTGTTTGCAGCTTTCCAATCCCGCATAAGCTGCGTCAATATCTTCTTGTGCCGGCTTCTTTTCAATAAAGCACCCCGACCGAATTGCTGGATGCGGACGTTGTTAAACAGATGTTCGATCTTGGTTTCATTATATTTCATGTTCTTTACGAATTGTCCGATGAAGACGCTTCCTCCGGCACACAAAACTCGAATGGCAAGCCCAAATGCGGCCGTTGTCTTTCCTTTCCGTTGCCAGTATAGACATGTATATATCCTTTGTTTTCAATATTGTTGATTTATGATTGCAAATGTAATCCGTGTTATGGTTCGGCGGAAAGATGGGCAAAACAATAAGTATAGGTTTGAATCGTGCCATCCTCAAGCCGGATGTCATAACTTTGGCTAAAGGGAGTTCCCAGTCGGAAAAGTACGGGTGAGGAGAATATCGGTCCGTCATAGCAGAACGTGTGGTATTCTCCGTTTTCTCCGTTGTGATCCATTTCCTTGGGGAGAGAGGCAATAAAGTCGGCATCTACCTCGCGACCGATGGCATCCATTCCCAAGCCATCGGCTTGCGTGGTCACGATGACCGTCTTCAGTCCGGAAGCGAGGTATTGCTGCATGACGATTTCCGAGGAGACTACTCCCCATAACGGCTCCACAACCTCTATTCCGAGTGGTGCGAGTTGTCGCTCCCTGTAGGCACGGACATCGTGCAAGTAAATATCCCCGAAAATAAAATGGGTTACTCCTTGCTCCTTGAAATGTAGGGCTGCGCAAGTCATGGCCTCTGCGTAATTTTCAAGGTTCCCCGGGTGTGAGATTCACGATATGCAGGGGAATACCTATACTGTCTGCTTGTGCCTGAAGCAAGGGAGTGGGATACCGTGCATGCTGGAGCGTTGCGAGTCACGATTGATTGTGGTGAGCAGGGCAACGATGTCGTATAGCTCCGATTGACGAGCTCGCCAAAGGGCATGCGCGGAGTCTTTTCCCCCGCTCCAGTTGAATACGGCTTTTATCTTTTCCATTCGATGTTCGTAAAACTTCATGCTTCCAATAACTCACTCGTTTTGCCCAATAGTAGTAGGCTTCCGGTAGGTTGCTTCTCAGCTTATTCAGTTTGTTGGGCAGCGAAGGTCGGATGACCATATCCTTTATATCGGCAGGGTTGTTGGAATAAGATTCTATTTCATTGATTCCCTTTTCAATTAACGTGGCTAAATAAGCCGCTCTTGCTGCATCAATAATGGCATGGTCTATCAGATAACGCTGCTTGTACATGAATGATTTGACACGGATGATTCCGTCTTGTATCAGGTCGAAGTCTCCTTCTCCGGCTTTTCCCCGTGTGCAGATACAAAGTGCCGTTTGGCGGATGTCATTGAAAACTTGCCCTATGTCCGTTCCGAAAGACCGGTATGAAAGTTCGACCACCGCAATCTTACGGAACGCTTCTTTGGTAATCTGCAGGTCTGAAACATTTTCAAACAGCCGCCCCACATCATAAAGCTGTTTGGCTATCTCCATCGAACAGGACCTTCCATTCCTGTAATAAGGTATTCCAGTTGTGTTGGGAGCGAAAGCCGTCAGTTTATCGCCCAAAATATCTTCTGCGGACGGGACTGTTACCATCAATGGTTTTCCTTCCAACCGTATGAACGGGCAGTTGATAGCTATTTGTTGGGTACGGAAATAATGAATGTCCTCGTAGAGTACATCCAGCAGGATATAGGATTGTGCATCGGTGTCATTTCGGTATGCAATCTGATAGAAAAACTTGGAATGGCTCTTGGGAATATCCGCATCATCCCGTTGCTTGCGTTCCACAAGTTCCAGATTGATGAAGCCGAAATCGGCAAATGATTTCAGATAGTCTTCAATGTTGGTTCCAGGGGGACAGATAAGATCAATGTCGATTGACAGACGATGAGCAGATTTCCCAAGTATGAGCATAAGTGCAGTTCCTCCCTTAAAAACCAGTGGACACCCGGCTTTAACCAGCATTTCAAGCAGGGACAGGGCACGGATTACTTTCTCTATCAGATTTTTATCATTATAGTGCAATTCGGATGAAACCTGTTCGATCCATTCTGCCGTAAAACACTCCTTCTTTATCATTTTATGTTCAGATTTTCTAATATGGACAATATTTCTTCTTTTGCCTTACGTCTGCCGGCATACCTGAATAGCCGATTTCGATTGACAGCGTACAGATTAAAGGCATTTTCAAAGATATGCTCGCTTTCACTGCCTTGTAGGTAGAAGAAATCCGCATCCCTCAATATATCCACCAACAGCTTTTCCAGTGTAGGCATCGGTACATCTGATACTTTCTGCAAAGGAGCTTCCGAGACCAAATTTTTCACAAAAAAGACACGGCTGTCCATATCTACATATCGGTAAATCATATCTTTGTCCGGTCGCAGATAGACGTCACGGTTCCCGTCTTTCAAAAGTTGAAAACCGTTTCTGCCGAATCCCTGTCTGTTTCCACATAGACAACACGGTTGGAAAGGTGATGCTGCAAGGTTGCGATAATATCCCCTGATAGACGCAGAACTTCGCAAATGGGAAATTGACCAGCAACGAATCGTAAATGTCTCTTACTTCACCTATGAGTTTAGGAACAAAGGACTGTTTCATGACTTTAGCATACATTCCGCGTCCGGTTCTGACCAATGCATTTTCATTCACGAGCTTGAACAGATACCATGACAAGGAAGACTTGCTTATGCCAACCTTTTCGTGAAGATAGGCAAACAAGTCATCCATGCTGAAATCACGGTGTACTTCAGCGTATTCAAGTATGGATGTCGTTGTTTTGTTACTCATATTATATCCTGTTTTGCCTGCAAATATAGCAAATTTTCGGCACTATTTCTGAATAGTGCCGAAAATTTGTATTTATTTAAAACAATCTATACATTAGTGTCCCGTTAAAATGGGACGAGTTAAACAATTAATCAAATAGCCCCGGAATAAGGGGATTATTTAGATCTTTGGCATCATTGAAATTAGTCTTATCGAACAGGTCACGCAAGTGGGTTTTGTCAGTCAATGATATGCTGAGAATTTGCAAAACTTCATAGGTTGAGCGTTTCAACTTCATATCATGTTGGACAATAGCCACAAGGCAGTATGTGATAATAGCCACACTGATTTGTATGCGAACAGCGTTCTCTGTTGTGCCCCAGAATTTCTTTATCTTGAGGTGCTGCTTGAGCCATTTGAAGAACAGTTCAATCAACCATCTTTTCGTGTAAAGATTGGCAATATCCAGTGCAGAAAGTTGTTTTGCATTTGTCAAAAGTGAACTCACGGTCATCTTCTTCATCGTAATATCGGACGAGTCTGAATGACTCAGGATATTTCTTCCCGGAGAGATAACCGGTCAGTTTCACTTCCGCATCAGTCATTATATTCTTTGGCATCCTTCGTTTCCATTTGACTGTCTTATACTTTAAATTCGTTTTGGCTCTGACAACAAAGAAAGAGTCTGTAAGATGTATCTTATAGAGCTCTTTAAAGGAATCATAAGCCCTGTCGAAGATATAATAAGCGTTCGGTTCATAATGGATTGAAGACATTGCTGTAGAATCATGCTTTGATGCAGTGGTTACAGTATAGAAGGCAGGAACTTGTGCTTCAATGTCATATAAGACATGAGCCTTCACTCCTCCTTTCTTGCTTCGGAATTTTGCCCAAGGGAATGTTGCAAGGCATAACGGAATCGTTGTTGAATCAAACGCATATTTCTTTCCGGAAATGTCAAGGATGTTGGTCGTCCGCTTCTCGCAGGCTTCTTTCATCATATAGAATGCAAATTCTTCAAAAATTCTGTAATCACGGTTCTGGTTGGCTGTCGCAAGAGTTGTCTTGGCTATCGGTTCACGACCTAACCCAAGATGATATTGCTTGGCCCTATGCGCCTCGAAAGCAACGATTAAGTCTCGCAGGCTCTCACGGTTACTCAGTTGTCCAAACATCATTGCGAGCATCTGATTCCAACAAGTGAAATGTTTCACATATCGGTTGCCATCATACTTGCGAACATAGTTGTTGAACTGAGTCCTGTTCAGAAAAGCGGTTAATTGAGAGAATACGTATTTGTCTTGGAACATAGCAGCCATTTGTATTAGACTGCAAAGTTGCAAAATCAAGTCCGTTTCATTTCAAAAAACCATGTAATTGGCTATATTTCAATAATTTCAAAGAACTATTTATCCACTTTTACGGGACAGTAGTGAGAACAAGAATAAAAATAAAGGCTGTTCATCGTGTTGATAAAGCGGTCGGTAGAAAAACAATCCACAATCTTTCGACCGCCTTTATCGCGGCAAATGGAAAAACCGGATTGATTCCGAGTAGCTTATCCTTTTCCGACCGGGTTATCAACCATTGTGCATAACTTTATCCCTTTTCGACAGCCGGCGGTTTTCCACAATCGCCCTCCGTTCGCCATCGGATCGCACCGCAATAAAAATCGATAACTTTTGGACGACAGCCGGAAAATTTTATACCGCTGCGGAGCGAATCGTTCCAAATTTCCGGTCGCCGGATTTTGAAAAGTTTTCATCCGCTTTCGTCCGGGTTACGAACACGTTTTCATCACGTTTTCCACAATTTTCCGGGCGATCGTACGGTAGGTTTCTTCGACCCGTGCATCGATCGTGCTGCCCGGCGTTCCGGCGTCTCCCTCCATGATGGATTGGACGATGGGGATTTCCCCCAGGAAATCCACGCCGCATCGTTCGGCCAGCGCCCGTGCACCCCTTGCCGAAGAGGTAGTAACGGTTTTCGGGCAGTTCCTCGGGGGTGAACCAGGCCATGTTCTCGATGATGCCTGCGACGGGAACCCCACCTGACTGTGGCGGAACATTTCGATACCGCGCAGCACGTCAGCAACGGCGACCTGCTGGGGCGTGGAGACGATCACCGCGCCGTTGAGCCTGAGTTCCGAGAGGATCGACAGGTGCACGTCGCAGGTGCCGGGAGGCAGGTCGATCAGCAGGAAGTCGAGCTCACCCCAGCGGGTCTGGTGGATCATCTGCCGCAGCGCATTGGTCGCCATCGCTCCCCGCCAAAGCAGCGCGTCGGAGGGTTTGATGAAGAAACCGATCGACATGATGCGGATGCCCCGCGCCTCGGCGGGCAGCAGGTAGTCCGCCCCTCCTCCTGCTCGGCCTCGGGGACGTATCCTTCCAGGCCGAACATCTTGGGCTGCGAAGGGCCGTAAACGTCCGCATCGAGGATGCCGACGCGATAGCCCAGGTTATTGAGTGCGACGGCCAGGTTGGCCGTGACGGTCGATTTGCCTACGCCTCCCTTGCCCGAGGCCACAGCCAGGATGCAGCCGATTCCCCGGTTGAGGTTTTGCGTTCGGTCGCCTCCGGCTTGCGGGCGCCCCTCCTTGACCAGCACCGTCACCATGGCCGAAGGATAGGCTTCGCGGAGCCTCTTTTCGGCCTGCTGACGGATTTTCGCGGCAAAGGGGCGCGTGCGTTGGTAAAACGGAGCACGGCGACGATCCGCTCCGGCGAGGCTTTGACCTCCTCCAAAACCGCTCGAAACAATCCCTGCTCCGTTTCCGGATGGCGGATGGCATCGAGCAATTCACGAATCTGAGTTTCCATTTTTCATAGTCTTTCACGCAAAGGTAGCGATATTTCCGATATCCGGAAAGGGAATAATGAAAAACTTTATCGTTTTCGATAAATTTTATTTGTTTCACGAAAAATTTGCCGTATATTTGCTGTGCGTTAAACGAGCAAAGCGGTTTTATCCCATTTAAACGGACAAGTTATGAAATTCGTCAAGATGTTTTGGCCGGGCTGCTGGCTTTCGTGGTCGGCAGTTTCGTCATGTTGTTTCTGTGGATTTTCATCCTGATCGGCATTGCCGGGTCGATGGAATCGACGGTTACCGTGAAGCCCAACTCGATTCTGAAGATCGACTTTGCGGAGTCGATCGCTGACGCTCCCGTGAGCGATCCTTTGCGGATCATCTGCTCAAAATGATTAACGGGGAGCGCTCCATCTCGCTCTACCAGGCGCTCACGGCCATCGACGCCGCTGCGGGCGACAGCCGGATCAAAGGCATCTACCTCAATACGAGCGGTGGCGGTTCGGTCTCGATGGCCGGTCTGGAGGAGTTGCGCGAAGCGATCGGGAAGTTCAAACAGAGCGGCAAATTCGTGGTCGCCTACAACGAAGCCTACGGACAGGAGGCTATTACCTCGCGTCGGTCGCCGACCGCATCTACCTGGAACCCAACGGCGGGCTGATGTGGTATGGACTCTCTTGGAACACGATGTTTTACAAGGGGCTGCTCGACAAACTCGGCGTGAAGGCGGAGGTGTTCCGGCCGACAGCCTGCAAATACAAGAGCGCCGTCGAACCCTTCATCCTCGACAGGATGTCGGACGCCAACCGCCGGCAGATGCAGCAGGTGGTGAACTCGTTGTGGGAAACCATCAACCGGAGCCGAATCGCGCGGCATTGCGGTCGGGGAACTCAACCGCATTGCCGACGCCTTGGAGGTGACGCTGCCCGAAGAGGCGCTGCACCGCGGTTTCGTGGACAGCCTCGTGTATGAGGATTACATGCAGGAGGTGTTCGCCTCCTACGGCGTCGAACCCGGCAGCAGGGGCGAGTACGAATTCGTCACGCTCGGGGATTATGCCACGCAGCTCCGGGCCGACCTGAAGAACGTTTGGTCGTTGCAGGTGGCGATCGTCTATGCCGACGGAGCCATCGTCGATGGCAATGGAACCGGGAAGGATGTCTATGGAAACACGCTTGCCGAAAAGCTCGCGCGGGTGCGCCGCAACGACAAGGTCAGGGCGGTGGTGCTGCGGGTGAACTCCCCGGGCGGCAGTGCGCTGGCCTCGGACGTGATCTGGCGGGAAATGGAGCTGCTCCGAGCCGAGAAGCCGGTGATCGTGTCGATGGGCGCCTATGCAGCCAGCGGCGGCTATTATATCTCCTGTCCCGCGGATGTGATCGTGGCCGACCGGATGACGCTCACCGGTTCGATCGGGGTATATGGCATGTACCTCGATGCGGGGCAGCGCTCAAAGACAAGCTGGGCATCACCTTCGACGGGGTGCGCAGCAACACCTCGGCCGACATGGGTTTCATGCGGCCCCTCACCCCGTCGAACGGTCGGTCGTCATGCGCGGCGTGGATAAGGTTTACACTACCTTCACGCGCTACGTGGCCGCAGGTCGCAACCTGCCGCTGGCAAAGTGCTCGACATCGCGCAGGGGCGCGTCTGGTCGGGTGAAGATGCCCTGGGAATCGGGCTGATCGACACGTACGGCGGGTTGTACGCAGCCATCGCCATTGCGGCCGACAAGGCGGAGCTGGGCGACGATTACCGCGTGACCGAGGTATTCGACGAACCCATGGATCTGCCGCTGCTGTTCCAGTTCTTCGGGGCACAGTTGCTCCTCGTTCACCCGCTCGGAGCTGGGCGATGCCATGCAGACCTACGAGCGGATTCAGGAGGCCGTTTCTCAACAAGGCGTGGTCATGTACTGCCCTACCGAATGGATTTGGAGGTGCAATAAGCTATCAGGTTTTAAAGTAAAAGTTCAGTTCGCAGAAAACCGCCGTCAGGCGGTTTTCTGTTTTGTATCTGCTGCTTTCGTGGCACCGGGAAACGGCCGTGACCGCGCCGGTGGAAAGGCTGCGACGGTCTTCCGTCGGCCGGGAGCGGAGGAACGAAAGCAGCGCGGCCAGTCGGCCGCGCTGCTGCAAGGTTAGACCGCGTGGTCGTCACTTGATTCGTTCGCCCAGATGTATTACATAGTCCACGTAATTCCCTCGAGCAGATAGTAACCCACGATGGTCTTGCCGTCGGCCGAAACGCCTATCGGCTCGCCTCCCGAGTGGTTGATCCGGATGCCGTAGTTGTCCTTGAGCCAGGTCTGCATGGGCGTATAGGTGCCGTTTTCATAGACGACGGCCAATTCGCTCGTGCCGATCCAGGCCGTGCCGAAGAAGGTGATTCCGTCCTTGGTGGTGCAGTTGCCGCAGCTGCCGCCCTCGTAATCCAGCTTGGATACCTGCCGGGTGGTCATGTCATATACGATGGCGGTGGGAACCGAGAAAGGGGGCTGCATGATCTGCTGCGAATAATCGAACAGCGTGGTGGTGATGTAGCGTCCGTCGGGGGAGATCATGGCCTGGGTTCCGTAGTCGCTCATCAGCCAGTCGTCCTGGATAATCAGGGTGCTTTCCCCGTAGTACACGACATTGCCCTGCTTGTACCAGTAGCAGCCCAGTTGGTCGGTCCAGTCGGCCCCGACGCAGGTGCCGTCCGCCGACATGGACTTGACCACGAATCCGGCATAGGCTTCCTGACCCGTATAGGTCGTTTCGGGACAGGTCAGGAATTCGATCTGTCCGTTTTTCCAGCGTACCGGTTTGTAGTTGCTGCCGGTTCCGACATAGCCGCCGCAAAGGGTTCCGTCTGAGAGATGGCGGTGACGGAGCCGCTGCTGTACCCTTTGAGTGTCGAGCTGCTGCCATTCGCCGTTGCGGAACTCGGACGGCATTTCGTAACACGTCCCGACGGCGATGCCGTCATCCGAAATATCGAAGACGTCGATTTGGTTGGCCATGCCCTCCTCGCCCTCGATCGTGGTGTAAACGGCTTCCCCGGTTTCGATGTTGTAAATGATGGTGTAGCCTTTGAGCGATCCGGCGGCCCATTTGCCGTTGTCGGATACGTTGTAGAAGGTGGCTCCGTTTTGCGGAACGATTTCGACGTACCAGTTGCCTTCGCGGTTGAAGCGCTGGGTGACCGTCAGGGTTGCCGTCAGCTCATCGGCTTTCACAGTAACGGTGGATGAGCGGTCGCTGGTGTCGGTGTTGGCGGTAACGCTCACTGCGAAACTGCCGTCGGCGGGGGTGACGGTGATCCACTTCGCATCGGGTTCCGCAGTCCAGGCGGAGCCGTCTGTTTTGACTGTAACTACTTGAGACTCAGTTGAATTATACTCGAAAACCAGTTGGGGGTAATTTCGAGTTCCGATGCCACGACCACCGGGTCGTCATCGTCGTTGCAGGCGCAGCAGGCAGCGCCAAGGTGAATGCCAGGAGGGCGTAAAGGATTTTTCATGTTGGTTTAATTTAAATTATAGGTTTGGTGAAAGATGGTTTATCAAAGATAAAAATTTTTCAATCGATTGGTGTAAATCACCTAATTTTTATCACAACACATTAGTGTCCCGTTAAAATGGGACGAGTTAAACAATTAATCAAATAGCCCCGGAATAAGGGGATTATTTAGATCTTTGACATCATTGAAATTAGTCTTATCGAACAGGTCACGCAAGTGGGTTTTGTCAGTCAATGATATGCTGAGAATTTGCAAAACTTCATAGGTTGAGCGTTTCAACTTCATATCATGTTGGACAATAGCCACAAGACAGTATGTGATAATAGCCACACTGATTTGTATGCGGACGGCGTTCTCTGTTGTGCCCCAGAATTTCTTTATCTTGAGGTGCTGCTTGAGCCATTTGAAGAACAGCTCGATTAACCATCTTTTCGTGTAAAGATTGGCAACATCCAGTGCAGAAAGTTGTTTCGCATTCGTCAGAAAAAGTGAACTCACGGTCATCTTCTTCATCGTAATATCGGACGAGTCTGAATGACTCAGGATATTTCTTCCCGGAGAGATAACCGGTCAGTTTCACTTCCGCATCAGTCATTATATTCTTTGGCATCCTTCGTTTCCATTGGACTGTCTTATACTTTAAATTCGTCTTGGCTCTGACAACAAAGAAAGAGTCTGTAAGATGTATCTTATAGAGCTCTTTAAAAGAATCATAAGCCCTGTCGAATATATAATAAGCGTTCGGTTCATAATGGATTGAAGACATTGCTGTAGAATCATGCTTTGATGCAGTGGTTACAGTATAGAAGGCAGGAACTTGTGCTTCAATGTCATATAAGACATGAGCCTTCACTCCTCCTTTCTTGTTTCGGAATTTTGCCCATGGGAATGTTGCAAGGCATAACGGAATCGTTGTTGAATCAAACGCATATTTCTTTCCGGAAATGTCAAGGATGTTGGTCGTCCGCTTCTCGCAGGCTTCTTTCATCATATAGAATGCAAATTCTTCAAAAATTCTATAATCACGGTTCTGGTTGGCTGTCGCAAGAGTTGTCTTGGCTATCGGTTCGCGACCTAACCCAAGATGATATTGCTTGGCCCTATGCGCCTCGAAAGCAACGATTAAGTCTCGCAGGCTCTCACGGTTACTCAGTTGTCCAAACATCATTGCGAGCATCTGATTCCAACAAGTGAAATGTTTCACATATCGGTTGCCACCATACTTGCGAACATAGTTGTTAAACTGAGTCCTGTTCAGAAAAGCGGTTAATTTAGAGAATACGTATTTGTCTTGGAACATAGCAGCCATTTGTATTAGACTGCAAAGTTGCAAAATCAAGTCCGTTTCATTTCAAAAAACCGTGTAATTGACTATATTTCAATAATTTCAAAGAACTATTTATCCACTTTTACGGGACAGTAGTGATATGAAATGTAATATGGAACCGTCTCTGAATATTCGATCATTTCGAATAGGCAATTTAGTGTATAACCCCATCTTGAGCGAATTGGGTATATTGCAGAAATTACGCGTGCAGACATGACGTTATTTCATGGTGAGATGCTAATTAAGGAAGCCGGATTTTATCATGAGATTTTAGATAAAGTAGTATTATGAGATGTTAGGCCTATACGTTTGACTCCAACGTTATTGGAAAAATGCGGCTTTGAGAAAGAATTTAGCGACTGTTACCAACGATTTGACTACTATATCATCCCCCGTGTGATATGCTTATCTCCTAAAAAGAAGGGTTCTGTTGGCAGGTGGAAGACGAAATCGACGATTGCAATGTGGATGTGCCCATAAAGTATCTGCACCAGCTCCAGAATATATATTTTACATTGACCGGAACGGAGCTGAATGTAGAAAAGATATATGATGCGAGAATGTAAAAGCCGAGGGAACTCGGCTTTCTGTTTATCATTTCAAACCGACCGAATCAAAATAGGGTACGGTTCGATATGTCATTTTCTCGGTTCATGATTGAGGCGGGATTGTGAGTTGATTATCTTTTTTAGTCGGTCTCGACCGCAATACCTCCAATATCACTCGGTCACCGTCGAGAACCAGCATCCCGTGCCGACGGGGATCACCACCTTTGTGCGGTGCTCGGCCTCGCATTCGGTGCGGATCCGGACACAACGGAAACCTGCGGCCTCGAAAGCCGATCCGATTAACGATAGGTCGCTGCGTTTGGGGACGCAGTACATGGGGTTAATTGCCGCTTCGATGCGGCCCATGCGTTCGATGCGCTTTTCATTTTGATTTAGCAATAAAAAACTGCGTTACGAGTTGCTCGGCTCAAAATGCAAGCCGTCGGGCGTTTCCGCTACCGAACTCGACGCAGTTAAATTTAACTGTATGTATAGATACAAAATACCCAATATGGTTGGATATGTTTGTATCGCATTTTGATTTAGCAATGCAAATATAATGATTTTGTAGGGAATAACAAAGGCGAGATTTATTCTCGCCTTTGTTTTGAAACATATATCCTATCTGATTACTTTTTTTGAAGTTTTATTTCCAGTGTTATATTATCTCCTGCTACACCCATAGACACTTCGGCAATTCCGTTTGAGATAGAATGTACTTTGTATCTGTATAATTCTTCCCCGTCTATATAAGTATATATCATATCCCCTTCAGCTTTGTATGTTCCTGAACCGTTGCCAAAATACCCGCTTCCCGAATATGTACCATTTTCATAAAATACAACAGAGAATGCAAGATTTGTGTGTGGCGGTTGGGTTATATCTATCCATTCGCCGTTACTTTGTATGGCAATTCCCTGCCATGTGCCATAAAGATTCTCAATGTCGAACTTGAACGATTCTTGCTCATCCTTTTCGCACCCCATAAAAGTAACTGCACAAATAACAGCCATCAAAAGTAAAAATTTTTTCATAACATAAATTGTATTGGTTAGATGCTGCAAAGTTACAAAATTCCCCCCCCCGCAAAATAATGAGCCTATTTTTTTGAAGTTGTGCCGAAAGTTCCGAGGTTTGTAAAAACGCTGAAGCTATGATTTGGATTTATATTTTGCTATTCGTGATTATTGCGTTGATTGTGTATTTGATCTATCTTGTTCGTTTTTGGGCAGAACTAATATTGAATTGACAGGTGATACTTATACTGGATTAAACAATGTTCTGTGTAGAATATTGAATCAAGACAGATTAAAAAAGTAATTTACTGATTTTTTGCATTGCAATCCAAGTCCATTCAAAAATAGTGTGTCCCCAAAATTGAGAGGCGCAAATAGATATGATAGCTAATGCAATAGCCCAATGCGCTTCGCGCCTACTTATTTTAAATTGCGAAGTTCTAAATTATCCCGTTCTTCTTGTTTGCGTTGTTCGTTATAGATGACTGCACATCCTCCCTGGTCTTTACACACTGATAAATTAGCCGCAGCTTTTAACCATATTCCACCCCTTTTATTTCAATGACCATATGATCTTCAAGAACGCGCAGTATTCGCATCCGTTGTTCTTCATTTGGGATTAATGTTTTGACGGCATCCATATTAAAATAGGCCGGATTTCTTGATAATTCATTTAGAAAAACGTCGGCAATGTTAATGTCTCCTTTTGTAGTTTGGCTATCATAAGGTTCATTGAATAGTAATTCAATCTGAAATTTGCATCGGCTCCTATTTTTTAACTCTTCTTTGAATGCTTATTATCAGGTGTCTGAATTACAATATATTTTTGTAATTCATTGATATACATTATTTTAGCTCCAATTTTATGGGGGTTTTGACCCTAGATCTGTCGGAGCAGCAGGAAAGCCTGTAGAAACGCCTGAAATCGACGCAAACAGCCTATCGTAACGAACATTAAGGTCTTCCATCAGTTTATCGGCGACCTTTACGTCTTCTTTCCGCAGTAAGGTTTCCAGATGCAATATGCTGTTTAGTTAGTTCCACGTTCTATTTTCGGCGGGCCGGGCCTCTCCCGCCGGATTTGGGGCTTCCTTTATTTCAGATAAAATTTAACGGTTGATATGAGTTGGTCCGATAGTTTGTAAATGTCAGTAAGTGCTGTAATTAAATGTTTTGTTCCTTTCTTTTCCTCGTCAAACGTTTCAACATACTTTTTCCCTCCGTTGAAATGCAAGCCCAGATACTGCGCCCTCCGTAGTGGCTATCCGCTCCGCTGTTGTCGTTGGGGAAATCATTACCCGCAGCGTTCTTACCAAGCGAATAGCGTTCATAAAATCCGCGTAGTAGGATTGAAATACGATGGTGGACAAAATGTTTGTAAGAGCTGTTGTATCCATTGTAGGGGACCAGTATATAAGTTTTGTCCGCTCTTTTAGCATATCTTCGATTTCTTGTTGCGTCCGAAGTGTGGCGATAGCGATTATTTCGGCCACCTCTTTTGATTTTTCGGAGCATATGGTCCACATACGTTTAACAGCACCCTCCATCTGTTCGTCGTCGAAAATCAGATCAAGGTCTATTAGTCGGCGACTTATCATCGCGAGTCGTCCGAGTTGGAGGGTATAGGTAAAGGGTTATTTGTTCTTTGTCATTGCCTTCAATCTCGAACGATTCAATTTTTCAGTCAGTGTGTCAAGTGCACGTTGTTCTGTAAGGCGGCCGACTTCTTCTTTTCATATTATAAACTATTGTTTTGCTCCCGCCCCGTCCTCGAGACGTGATGCAAGTCGTCAGCTTTCCAGCGGGATAGAGAATTTACAAAACGCTCTTGGTATATTCCGGAGTTGTAATCGGCCACCAGGAATAACCACCTTGTTCCGGAGCTAAAACTTTCGCAGATACTTGAATTTGGAGCGGGTCGGTTTTATTGATTCCACCACCCAATGTCGCTACATATTTTAACCTTGCAAAAGCGATGGAGCCTCCACTTTTGGAATCGAATACGAATGCTTTTACTCCTTCGTAAATCTCGCCTTTTGCAGGTTCTGTAGTTCCGAAGTAAAATTCCATCGTGTCGTCGTCAAAATCTACGACATTCCAAGTAACTTCTTTTGTGCCTGTCGTTTCGTCGATTGCAGAGTAAAATGGGTCTGCTTCTCCTTCCCGATAAAAATCATTACTGGAAGGTATCGCGAAATTGGTGGAAACACCACCATTATAAGGCTGACTGATTTTGGTGAAAGCCTTCATTAAGTCGGCAGCCTCAGCGTCTTTTACTCCTTTCGGGAGAGGATTACCTGCATGAACGGCTTTCAGTCCGATTATTTGTCCCATGTTTAATATTTTTAAGTTTTACTTTGAGGTTTGAAAATGTGTAGGAGATCCCCTCCTCACTAATAAGAGTTTCATCGCTCACATCAAAGAACCAGCGTTCGTTGATAGGGTAGTATCCTAGTGAATCGAAAGCGAGACGAGTTAGTTCGTTCAGACGGTTGCGATCGGGGTAGCGTTGCTCTTCACGACCGATTGTCGGTGTTGTGTCCGGTACATAAATGTTTACATTTACGGTTGCCACCTGCGAATCTCCGACGACATTTGACAATGAGCCTACGACGATAAATTCTCCCGAAGGATTATTCGGGTAGTGGTCCGCATACATTATCGGCACGGTCTTCCCTAACAGCGAATCCCGGATGCGATCCCAGACGAGTTTGAATATTTCCGTAGAGGTCAGGTTCATCGCTTTTCGATTTTAAGAATCGAGCGAACTCCGCTTTGAGTTTTCAGCAGTAGATTCCACCCAGTTTCCCGACCCTTCGAGAACGTCGAAACCTTTAGCCTCGACATATTTCGCGTATTCCATACCGGCTACCCATACGAGATATGTTTTGTTAGCGGGAAGTTCACGGGCGACAGACCGGGCATGTTCAAGCCCTTTGGCATGAGCTTCATCGGCACCTTTGTTCCCTTTAGGATTGCCGTCCGGTCTGACACGGCGGTTATACTTGAAAGATTCAGCAATGATTCTTCCGTATTGTACCACAACATACCCGATGGAGTTGCGTAGGTTACCCGTGTGATCGGTATAACTACCGTGTTCGCGGGCGTACTTCACCACTCTTTCCCCAACGCCGACAACCATTCTACAGCTTTTCGGTCGTACTCTTCTTTTGCTCGCGCAAATTCAAGTTCCACCTCACGCCAGTTGGTACACTTTACAGCCATAATCTCGTGTTTTCGTAACGTTGTCCGCTTTTGTAGAATCCTGTACCGGATACGACGCCGTGTCCTTGTCTTTCGGTTTGGCCTCAGTGCGGAGCGAACGGTCGAAGATGTTGAATCCTCGGCTGTCGAATAAGCGTACTTTCGTCCCGATAGGAATTGGCTGTGTATCTGCAGGCATCGTAACCTCGAAAGAGTAGAGGAAGGCATCCCCGTTTTGCCCTTTGATTTGCTGTGCTCGTCCATTCTGACGGGCATTGCATCGTCCGATGACACGCCATTCATGCGCACCTTCGATCCACGAACCATCAGGATTTTGCGAGGCGTCCTCCTCGTACCACATTTCGAGCGTATAGGGGAATCTTACCATTGGTCGGAAATGTCGGTAATTTTCGATCGAGTATCGAACTCTTCGGCAATATCGTCCAGCCCGTTTTCCTTTGCGATATGGAAAATGCGCTTTCCAGTTTGTCCGTGTACGACAATGAATAGCCCCCGTTGCTCTCACTCGCAAGAACAATGAGATTTCGCAGAATGGCGATTGTGGCTTTTGCCACGCTAATTTTATCGGTTACCGTATAGTCTGCTTGAGTGTCTATTCCCTCGTCAATGCAGGCCTTTTCTTTGAGGAAAGGATCCACATCGTAAGGATACAGACTTGCCGATATTGACTCGAAATTCTTCATACAACTACGATTCTACGGTCAGCGAATAGATGCCGTTGATTTCGGTGATAACCGGAAGTGACAGCGACTGTGCTTTCGTGAACTCTACGCCGTTAGAGTTGTCGGTTTCGCCCTTGCCCCACTGTGAAATGCGGATGCGTCCGTAGTTAGAGTAGGTGACACCCGGCTCTTGCCGCAGCTCGTTGTCGGCATAGGCGTTCTTGATGACGCCCAGTTTGCCCGCAGGTACGAACACGAGGTTCTTGTCGTTCCACGGCGAATACTCCGTAAGTTTACCGTTATCCTGAATACGGGTCATGCGGCGGATGACTTCGAATGTCGGGAATCCGTTCGAACGCATAAACTCGTTCAGGTTCGCCAGCAACAGCGGTGTGGACGACTTGTCACTACCGAATACCGCCAACTTCATCTTCTTGTTGCGGAGGATATACGACAGGCGTTTCTGCGAGAGCAGAATGCGGTCGAACGTAACTTTGTCCTGTGCAGCATCGAGGATGGCTTGAATATCCTCCAGCGTATCGACCGTATCTTTATTGCCATCCGTCCATAACGTTTTCGCGGTGGCAATGTTCTCGCTCGGCATTTTGTAGTCGATCGTACCGCGCACACCACCCTCTGGGTTATTGGACGCGTCAAACGTGAATACGCCTTTGTTCGACAATGCTCCGAGGAAGATGATGTCCAGTTTCGATTGCACGGAGTTCACGACCTTCGTAACATTGTTCCACATCAGATTGATGAGCTGCTGTGTCTTGGCCGAATCGGACAGCATCCGCGAATCGAGAATCTGCAACACCTTACGATACTCTTCGATAGGCATCGAATAAGACATCTGGTGGGTTAATACCTTCTGCTTGATCGTTTCCAGTCCCTCGGTTCCCATGATAGGCTCCTTACCTTTGAGTCGAGCGTTGCAGCGGCGACGCTCAAATTGTACGAGCCGATCAACTCCTCGAAGTTCAGTCCGACGGTGGGGGTGTCCCAGTCGAGGAATCGCTCGTAAATATTTTGGTCGAATAGCCGCTTACGCAGTTCAGAGGCGGCATCGATGCGAATCTGCACCTGTTTAGTCAGTTCGCCGAAAATGGATGAATAAAATACTTCGTTCATTGTTTACCTCCTCTTTTACTGTCGTACATACTTGATTTCGGGGTTGTTCTTCAGGCTGTAACCCTGAAGCCATGCAGCAGGGACGGGATAGGCTACATCCTTGAGGATGATACCTGCATATCCGGCCGATACGGTCTGGAATCCGTTATTGGCGGAATAGACCATGTCGGTTTCGACAACTGCATCAGGCAGATTGTCGTCCGAGAGGACATCTACGCCTTCAGTCGCACCCGTTACGGCCGCTGCGAACGTGATCACATCGTAATCTGCATTTTTGGTATCAATGCTTTTTACGGTCGAATTTGACTCGCCGACCTTAACCGCATCTCCTACTTGGAGCATGGAACCCTTCTTGACATGTGGAGCAGTGGTTGTGCCGCCCGACAGAACACGTGCACTCTTGCATATGGAACATTCCATGTTGTCGAAGTCCAGCTTGATCGGCGTACCTTTGGGAATCTTTGTCCCTTCGGGATAGGTTCCCTTCAGTTTGAAGTCCCCGGCAATACGGCGAACTCACCGCGCCAGAATATGGGGAAACCGCCCTTTACTTTTTTTTTCAAATACGATTGCCATGATTTTACGTTTTGGTTACTCTTTGTCCGGAAGTGTTTCAGCCCACGCCTTTGCGAGTTCTTTGCCCTGCGCTTCGGGCGTGGACATCGGGAATCCCGAACCTTTCCCTTCCAGCCCTGCGGTAACCAGATTTTTCTGCACGTTTGCGAGGTAGTCGCCGATCGTTTTTCATCTGCATCGTCGGCGATGACGAATCCCTCTTTCATGCGCCACTCCGGAATACCGAGTTCTTTTGCCTTTGCGGAGATGAGATTGGCCCGGTCGTTCTTGGCCTTTTCAGCTTTCAGAGTATCGCTCTCCGCTTTGATGGCGTTGTAACGCTCCTCCTGTTGCTTCTTGTAGGCTTTGAACCACGCAGGTTCCTCATCGTCGGGTTCGTTTTTTTTGCCCTGCCCGCCCCATTTGCAGGAGATGCCTCACTCTTTGCCTTGAGTTCGTCATACAGTCCTTTCAGTGCGTTGTACTCGGTGCGTGCACGATCAGCGTCAGACTGGAAAACTTTAAGGAAAGGTTCGACCCCGCTGACTGCGGTTTCAATTTGCGATTCATCGGTGACGGATTTTTCCAAAATGGAGGCTACTCCGTCGAGCCTTCGCTCCGAACCCCAAATTAGAATACTTGGTTTTCAGCGCTACGAGAATTTTCTCTTTCATGTTTTTCGTTCTATATGGTTTCGAATAAATCATCATATTCGCACAAAAGGTCTGTCAGCCGACGCCAAAAGACCCACTAACAATTACATGAAGGTTATATCGTTCTGCAACTGGTGGGCTGCGACTTCACAGCCTCTGCGACAAAAGTCAGTATGTTCGGCACATTATGCAAATTATTTTAAGGAAAAATTCGTTAAAAAGAGGAGAGCAATTCTCACTGTCGGAAAATAGCTTTATTGAAATGATTCATTCCAAAAGTGCGAAAAATAGTGCAAGAAGGAGAGGTATCCCGCAATGGGAAATTAGATTGGGTTTGTGTCTAAATTGTGTGCCCGACTAAAAACAAACCAGTCACCTACAGGGCTGTAAGTGACTGGTTTTCTGTGTGGTGCCACCGGGAATCGAACCAGGGACACAAGGATTTTCAGTCCTTTGCTCTACCAACTGAGCTATGGCACCATCATCGACTGAAACTCGTGTGGGTTTCGAATCGTGGTGCAAAGATAGATATTATTTCCTGAAAACAAAAAACGACCGAATATTTTCCATCTCAGACTTTCATTTCAGGAACGGCAGGCCGGAATATCGGAAAATTTTTTCGGCCAGGATACCGGAAATTCAGGATTTTGGTTATTTTTGTAAAAACTGTAAAGATTATGAAAACAAGCAGTTTGATGATGTGTGCGCTGGTTGCATTGACAGCCTGCGGTACCGGAGTGAAGCAGAGTGTCCGTACGCCCGTCGAAATGGGCGAGCGGATCGAATTGAAGACGCCGGATCCCAAGATGGGACTGACTATCAACGAAGCGCTTGCGGCGCGCAGCTCGTCGCGCGACTTTTCTCCGGAGATGCTCTCTGGAGGAACTTTCGGGTGTACTGTGGGCTGCTGCCGGGGTAAACCGGGAGGATGGGCATCTTACCGCGCCTTCGGCTATGGCGCTCTATCCCATTCGGGTCTATGCTTTCCTGCCTGAAGGTGTGTATCGTTACGATTCGAAAGCGAATGTATTGAATCGGGTCATCGAAGGAGATCGTCGGGAGCTTACCGCGATGCAGGATTTCGCTTACACTGCGCCGCTCAATTTGGTGTATGTGGCCGATTACAGCGTTTATGCGGACCGGAATCAGCCGGTGGACCGCATCCGTTTCTGGTGCGCGGCCGATGCGGGCGGATATACGGAGAACGTGAACCTTTATGCCGCCGGAAACGGTCTGAAGGCCATTACACGGGCAGCTTCAAGGAAGAGGCGCTGTTGAGTTGCTGGGGCTCGATCCCGCACAATACGGTGTGATTCTCGCCCAGACGGTTGGCCGGTAGTATTTTCGGAAAGAGTATCGACGAGGAGTTCCGGAAACGGGTGGCTCCTCGCTGCGTTGTCAGGAGCGGGCAGACTGCAGGTCCGGTACCGGGTGGATTTTCGGACGAACCGTGCTATCGTCGCTTTTCCTGACAAATGAAAGGGAATTTCACTATCTTTGACTTCGTTTTGGATACTCCGCCTCGGCAAAACGCAATAAAAATTTGCTTTTGCATTCGGCTTATTCGTAATCTTTGACTTTGTCTTAGATACTTCGCCTCGGCAAAATGCAATAAAAATTTGCTTTTGCATTCGGCTTATTCGTAATCTTTGACTTCGTCTTAGATACTTCGCCTCGGCAAAATGCAAATAAAATTTGCTTTTGCACTCGGCTTATTCGTATCTTTGCCGTGGAAAATTTTCGTATGGGCGGCCAGCTGTTCGGCGTAGTTCGAAAAATTCGGCATTACGTTCGATGTGCGCTGTCTTTGTATTGTAAATAACGACGATTTTATGCTTTCAAAACCCGAACGGGAGCAGATAATTGCTCTGATAAAACGAGAGGTCGTTCCGGCGATCGGCTGCACGGAACCCATTGCCGTTGCGTTGTGCGTGGCCAAGGCCCGCGAGATACTGGGGACGGAACCGGAAAAGGTTTCGGCCCGGTTGAGTGCCAACATACTGAAAATGCGATGGGAGTGGGAATTCCCGGAACGGGCATGATCGGATTGCCGATCGCGATCGCTTTGGGCGCTTTGGTCGGACGGTCGGAGTATCAGCTCGAAGTGCTGAAGGATTCGGATGCGAAGGCCGTCGAACGGGGTAAGCGCTTTATCGAGCAGGGGCGGATCGACATCTCCCTGAAAGAGGGCATTACCGAGAAACTCTATATCGAGATCGAAGTTTCGGGCGGCGGACACTCCGCTGTGGCGATCATCGCCGGCGGGCATACGAATTTCGTCTTCATTTCACGGGACGGCGAAACGCTTCAGGAGAGTCGTCGTACCTCCGGCAGCGAACAGGAGGCGCAGGGCGTCGAACTCAACCTGCGCAAAGTGTTTGACTTCGCCATGACCACACCGCTGGATGAAATCCGCTTCATTCTGGAAGCCAAGCGATTGAATAAGGCTGCGGCAGAGGATTCGTTCAAGAACAACTACGGGCATTGCGTGGAAATACTTTGCGCCATGCTCCCGAATTGCGGATTATCGGGGATTGTGCCCTCTCCCGCATTCTCTCCTATACTTGCGCGGCCTGCGACGCCCGCATGGCGGGAGCCATGGTTCCGGTGATGAGTAATTCGGGCAGCGGCAACCAGGGCATCGCGACTACGTTGCCTGTGGTCGTTTATGCCGAGGAGATCAAGGCGGACGAGGAACATCTGGTGCGTGCGCTCGTTTTGAGCCATCTGACCGCTATCTATATCAAGCAGAGCCTGGGACGTCTTTCGGCCTTGTGCGGTTGTGTCGTGGCGGCGACCGGTTCGAGTTGCGGCATCACCTACCTGATGGGCGGCGGGTACGAGGCCGTTTCCTTTGCCGTGAAGAATATGATCGCCAACCTGACGGGTATGATGTGCGACGGTGCGAAGCCGAGCTGTTCGCTCAAGTTGATGACGGGAGTTTCGACGGCTGTGCTTTCGGCGATGCTGGCTATGGAGAACCATTCGGTTTCGTCGGTCGAGGGCATTATCGACGACGATGTCGATAAGTCGATCCGCAACCTGACGCTGATCGGACGGGACGGCATGAACGAAACGGATCATCTGATCCTGAAGATCATGACTTCGAAATAGCCCCTCGAAAAATAACAAGCGTGCCTGCCTTGCGGCCGGTGCGCTTTTTGTACAGAAAGTAAAGACGGTGCGGAGCGTTTATCCGTTCGATCGGAATATGTGCGGAACAGGGCGAATCCCGAAACCGGTATTGTCGGGAAAGGGGTGCGGAACGACCGGTCTGAACGAAGAACCTATTCCGGCTTTCCGAAAACGGTATGCAGGACGATGTTCGTCGCCCCTTGGTGGGCCGTCGTGTAGTCTTTGGCGATGCAGCTGCATTGTTGAAGCAGATGCTCGTCGTCGCGCAAGGGGGTGAACCAGGTTTTCAATTCTTCGTATGAGTGGATGGGCGTTGCCGCTCCGAGCGTTACCAGGTCGCGGGCTTCCTTGAATTTTTCGTAGTTGGGGCCGAAAGCGATCGGCAGACCGAACGTGGCGGCTTCGAGCGTGTTGTGGATGCCTACGCCGAATCCGCCGCCGATATAACCCCATTCGGCATAGCCGTAGGCCGAGGAGAGAATACCTACCGTATCGAGAACGAGCAGTTGTTTGCCATCGAACGATGTTTCGGCGGTGCATTGCGTATAGCGGACAGCTCCTCCGAGGGTTTCAGCGAGCAGGCGGTTGATGCGGCTTTCGTCCATTTCGTGAGGTGCCACGATGAATTTGACCGAGGGTTATCGTTTATCAGGCGGATCAGAAGGTCTTCGTCCGGTCCCCAGGTCGAGCCGGCGATCAACAGACGGGTGCCGCCTTTGAACCGTTCGATGAGGTCGATTTTTTTCGCCGCAGCCGCAATTTCGGCAACCCGGTCGAAGCGGGTGTCTCCGGCGACTACGACGTTGTCGAAGCCCAGTTCTGCCAGTAATTTTTGGAATCGTTGTTCTGAACGAAGATCGTGTCGAAACTTTCGAGTGCCATGCGCCAATAGCCTCCGTAGGGGCGGAAGAAGATCGAGTTGCGGCGGAAGATGGCCGAGACGATGTAGGTGCGCACCTTGCGGCGGCGCAGGTCGCGCAGCAGGTTGATCCAGAATTCGTATTTGACGAAGATGGCGATTTCGGGGTGGGCGATGTCCAGAAAACGGCGGGCTTTGCGCGGTGTGTCGATCGGCAGGTAGAAGATGTAGTCGGCCTGATCGTAATTTTTGCGGACTTCGTAGCCCGAAGGGGAGAAAAACGTGAGCAGGATTTTGTATTCGGGATGTTCCTTGCGGATTTTTTCGATCAGGGGACGGCCCTGTTCGAATTCGCCCAGGGAGGCGGCATGTATCCAGATAATGCGAGCCGAGGGGTCGATGCTCTCTTTCATGCGGCGGAAGAGTCCTTTCCGGCCGTCGATCCAGAGTTTCGCCTTTCGGTGCCAGGGTGAGGCCAATGCAATGGCCCAAACGTAGAGTACCAGCCCCAAATTATAGATCCACATCCGCTTTCGTTTTGTGCGTCTTTATATCGCGGATGCAAAGATAAGATAAATTGTCAGAACTGCCAAATTACCAGTGGAGTTCGATGGCGTCTTCGATATAGCGCACCTCCGGTGTGCCTGCGGGGGCGGTTTCGACTGCGATCAGGTCGAATTGCACCTCTCCTGCGAACGGATTTTCTGTCAGATAAGCATTTGCGGCCCGGACGAGTGCCCGGCGCTTGTGCGAGTCGAGTGCATGTTCCGGCGGGTGAGGCCGTCCCGCCGGCGTGTCTTGACCTCGATGAAGTGGAGGGTGCCTTTTCTGGCAGCGACGATGTCCAGCTCGTAATGTCCTTGCCGCCAGTTGCGGTGGAGCAGGGTGAATCCGTGGTCGAGGAGCCACCGGGCGGCGGTCTCTTCGCCCAGCCGCCCGGTATGCTGTGTCGTGGTCATCGGTTCGTCGGAGAAAGCTGTCCTGTTTTTTCGAAATATTTTTTCATGACCAGCAGCGAAATGAACCGTTCCCGGCGACTGTCGTAGAATTGTCGTGCGAAGTCGTTCGCATGGTCGATGATCTGTTGGGCCTGTTCGGGGTGCGCGATGTAGTAATCGATCTTCTCCTCCAGGTCGGAGTAGTCGTCCCTCACTTCGATGTAGTGGTAGCCGGGGCGCAGGCGTCCTTCCATGAACCAGGATTCGTTGCGAGGCCGGGGCATCACGGCGATCGAATTGGTGGACATGACCCACCGGATGTTGCTGGCGATGTCGTTGCCTTCGAACGTCATGATGAACTTCGAATCGAGGTGGGCGTAGAGCGTGATTTGTTTTGCTGTACCTGTTTCCTGGGCGCTGTGTCCGCTGCGGGTATCCGCCGTGTCGATGCGGGATTGTCCGGAATGTTTCGATGAAGCGCCGACGCTGCTCGCTACTCTTAACCGATCCCCGGAAAATCACCCGGTCGGCTTTCTCCGTAAACGGAATTTTGTCGTGCAGCCGGATATCTAAGCGGCAGCGGTCCAAGTTGAGCAATACGGAGTTATCTCCTTTGCCGGAAGCGGCTTCTCCCCCCCCCGGTCGATTTTTCGAGCCTTGATGATCGTCGGATGAAGCAGGTCGAAAACTCCGTCGCCGAAATAGGTCTGCCAACGCAGGGAATCGTCGAAAAACGGGTGGTTTGGTAGGAGTCGAAAATATAGGCGCTGTGCCGGCCCCTGAACTTGTGTTCTTTCAGGGGTGTCGCTTCGGTCGGAGAGAGGCGCTCTGCGCCGGTCAAACGGTTGTAGTAATTGACGCGGTCGAGCACATAGTCCATGTCATAACGTTTCTCTCCGTCGCGCAGAATCTCTTCCAACCGGCTGCGGAGGAGCACCTTCGGTACGGCATAACGGGATAGCTGGGCGATGAAGTAGGGCAGCTTGATGTTCTTGCCGCCGTGCAGTCGGTTGAGAGCGGTCATTAATTCCATACTTGCGAATACGGTTTGTCAGGGATTGCGGAAAATACGGGGCATACCATAATTATAATAGGAATGACAGGTCGTCCCCGGCTTTCACCTCGTAGGGGGCGATGCCCTTCTTGAAAATACGCATCGGACGGCTGCCGATCAGTTCCAGTTTTCCGTTTTCATAATGAAGCATGCAGCCTTCGCGCAGGCCGACGACGTAGCGGCGCGTATTGGCCGTGATGTACTCCAGAATACGCTGCTCGCGGGTCTCTCCGGCGTGACCTTCGGGGTTGGCGTCCAGGTAGTGGGGTTGATCTGGAACTTCACGGCCCCGATAGCCTTGAACGATTCCGGTTCGACGATGGGCATGTCGTTGGTGGTGCAGATCGTCGGGCAGCAGACGTTGCTGCCGGCCGACCAGCCGATGTAGGGCGTGCCGGCCTTGATCTTGCCGAGGATGGCTTTCAACAGCCCTGCTCCTGCATTTTCTTGGTCAGGGCGAAGGTGTTGCCGCCGCCTACGCAGATGGCCTGTGCCTCGCGGATCATACGCCGGGGATCTTTCGAACGGTGTACGGAACGTACCTTGATGCCGTATTCCGCAAAACGGGCCTGCACTTTCGCTTCGTATTCGGCGTAGGAAAAGGTGATGCCTGCATAAGGGACGAAAACCACTTCGCGGACACTTCCGAGGAACTCGTCGATGCGGGGCATCGGGTATTTCAGATAGGGTTCTCCGGCGTTCGTGGAGTTGGAAATTAACAGTAGTTTCATAAAGTATTGATTTATATTGTGTTATATTGAATACGCGACCGAAGAACGGCAATTTCTTTGGTTGTAATGTCAAAAGTAATAAAAAGTGTTATTTTGTGCGATTGTTTGATAGAAAGAATTTCAATTTTTAATAAATGATTGTTTAACTAAAAAATTAAAATTATGTCAGAAGTACAGTCAAAGTTGTCGAAATCATCGTTGACAAACTGGGTGTTAAGGAGTCTGAGGTTACTCCGGAAGCGAGCTTCACCAACCACCTGGGAGCCGATTCACTCGACACCGTTGAGCTGATCATGGAATTTGAGAAGGCTTTCGATATCCAGCTCCCTGACGAGGATGCAGAGAAGATCGCTACCGTTGGCGACGCTATCTCCTATATCGAGGCACACAAGAAATAATTTACGATTTTTCCAACCGGCAAACCTTAAAGCCTTAAATTTATGACAGAAAGAAGAGTAGTTGTTACGGGCATCGGTACGCTCAACCCGCTCGGTAATAATATTGCAGAGTTTTTCCAATCTCGAAAAGGAGTTAGCGGCGCCGCGCCGATTACTCATTTTGATGCCGAAAATTTAAGACGAAGTTCGCTTGTGAAGTAAAAATTACGACTGGACGCAGCATTTCGACCGTAAGGAGGTGCGTAAATACGACCTCTTCACCCAGTATGCCCTCATCGCGGCCACGCAGGCTGTCGAGGATTCGGGACTCGATCTCGAGAAGGAGGACTTGGAGCAGATCGGTGTGATCTGGAGTTCCGGTATCGGAGGACTTAAGACGTTCTTCGATGAGTGTTTGGGCTACGCCGCAGGAGATGGAACTCCTCGGTTTAGCCCATTCTTTATTCCGCGCATGATCGCCGACATCGCGGCGGGCTATCTCCATCAAATATGGTTTCATGGGCCCCAACTACTGTACGGTTTCGGCGTGCGCTTCGTCGAATCACGGTCTGATCGATTCGTTCAACGCCATCCGTTTCGGTGTGGCCGACGTGATGGTCGCCGGCGGTTCGGAGGCTGCCGTCAATGAACCCAGCGTGGGCGGTTTCAACTCCATGCAGGCTCTCTCGACGCGCAACGACGATCCGGTGCACGCTTCGCGTCCGTTCGATAAGGATCGTGACGGTTTCGTCATCGGCGAAGGCGCCGGTGCGCTGATTCTCGAAGAGTACGAGCACGCCAAGGCACGCGGTGCGAAGATTTACTGCGAAATGGTCGGCGGCGGCCGTTCGGCGGACGCTTATCACTTTACGGCCCCCATCCCGAAGGCAAAGGCGCCATGAAATCCATGCGCGACGCGATCAAGGATGCGGGTATCAAACCCGAAGATATCGACTATGTGAACGTACACGGCACTTCGACACCTGCGGGCGATCTGCCCGAGCTCAAAGCTCTGCACGGCGTGTTGGGCGATCACATCTACGATGTCAATATTTCATCGACCAAATCCATGACGGGGCACCTGTTGGGGGCTGCCGGTGCTGTCGAGGCGCTGGCCTGCATCTTTGCGATCAACAACGGTGTGATTCCCCCGACGATCAACAACGAAAACCTCGATCCCGAAATCGACCCCCGACTCAATCTGACGCTCAACAAGGCGCAGAAGCGCGATGTGAAGTGTGCGATGAGCAATACGTTCGGTTTCGGCGGTCATAACTCGACGGTTATTTTCCGTAAGATTTAACACCTCGTCCGTGCCGTGTGGAATTTCGTACGCCGTGCCGTAAGAAGAAATTACGGGCAGGATAAGGAGTATTACAGAATTATCGATGAGCTGTTCGGATTCGTTCCGCACAACATCGAACTTTACAAGCTGGCTTTGATTCACAAGTCAGCTTCTTTAGTTTTAGCCGACGGACGGCAGATCAACAATGAACGGCTCGAGTTTTGGGCGATGCCGTGATCGAAGCCGTGACATCGGACTATCTTTATATCGAATTTCCCGACCGGCAGGAGGGATTTCTTACGCAGTTGCGCTCGAAGATCGTTTCGCGCCAGTCGCTCAATACGATCGCCCGGACGATCGGGTTGGACCGGTACGTGATCGCCAACCCGACCGGAAGCACCAACCAGAAACATATCTACGGGGATGCTTTCGAAGCGATGATCGGGGCGATCTACCTCGATCAGGGTATGAGTTTGCCAATCGATTGCTTATCAACAATATATATTACCGTTATCTGAATCTTGACAACCTGACGGACGAGGAGACGGATTTCAAAAGTCGGTTAATCGAATGGTGTCAGAAGACGCATCATACTATTGCTTTCGAAACGGTGCACGGCCGGAATTATTCGTCGAATCATCCGATATTCGACGCTACGGTCGTGATCGACGGTATCCGTGTGGGACATGGGCAGGGCGAGTCGAAGAAGGAGGCCGAACAATGTGCGGCCCACTCCGTGTCGTGTGCCATGAGCGACGAGGCATGCGGGGATATTTTGGATAAAATCGACCGGCTCTACCAGCCGAAAGGAACCGGGGTGTCATGAGTGAAGCGTCTGTAAAACTACTTTCCCGGGGCGTTGAAACGCTGACCGATCAGGAGTTGTTGGAACTGTTGCTGGACGACGGTGATTCGGAGCGGCTTGCCGGGGCGCTGCTGTCCAGTTTCGAAGGGCGACTCGCCGCATTGGGATATGCCGACATCGCGCGGTTGCGTATGGCTGCCGGAATCGGCCTCAAACGCGCCGCTCGGATTCAGGCGGCTGTCGAATTGGGCCGCCGGGTGCTTGCTGCCAGGGAGTTGGGACCCGATCCGATCGGTTCGAGCAACGATGTGGTCCGAATATTCAGACCCCTGCTGACGGAGATGAAGCACGAGAGTGCTGGTGCCTGTACCTCAATACGGGCAACCGGATCGTCGAGCGGCAGCGGGTAAGCCAGGGCGGGGTGCAGGCGACGGTGGTGGATCACCGGTTGGTCATCAAACGGGCCCTCGAACTGCTGGCCACGCAGATTATCCTGGTTCACAACCATCCTTCCGGTGCTGCCTTGCCCAGCGAGCAGGATAAGATTCTCACGAAGAAAATTGCCGAGGCGGCCGCGCTGTTCGATATTCGGCTGCTCGATCACCTGATTATCGCACGGGGCGGTGAGTACAGTTTCCGACAGAACGGGTTGCTGCAATAGTCCTGGCTGTGACGAGGCTGTCTGCCCAATCCCCGAAATTGAAAGTTGCCCCTGCCGGATAAACTCCGACAGGGGCGAAAACATTAAAATCGGACGTGTTAGACAGCTTTTTGTTCTGCCGCTGCGGTCCATCGTTGCGCAGGTTGTGGGCAGGAAGAGACGGGACCATCGTAACGGGGCGTGCGACTCTTTAATCGTTGCGGGAAGAGTTGGCTGTGGATTATCGTCTTCCGGGTTCACTTTGTTTTGTCGTAGAAAGGTTTTCTTCCGAAGGAGAACGTAAGTTTAGACTGCCGGGAAATTTTTGCCGATCTGTGCCGTATTTCTTTTGAGGAAGAGCATAAGGTGAATCTTTTTCGAATGATCGGAAACTCTGAAATAAGGACTGCAAGTCGAACGAATGGACGATTATCCCGGAGATGGGAGCGAAATGACCGGACCGGGCATCGGTAACGAAAAGCGAGGAATGGCAAGAACCTTTCCTCGCTTTTCGTTGCCGGGTGCGCACAGGCTGGCCGCAAAGTACGAATTTCTAATTTTGGAGGTCGAAGCGGCGGAATTGAATCTCGAATCGACAGACGCTCTCCCGCTCGTCGCTTCGGGTCGTGCGGGTAATGATGAGCGGTGTCGCAATTTCAGCATCGTGTGCGACTGTCTGACGCGTGTATTCGAAGGTCTGGGTCGTAACCGCGTCGTCGGAACGGGTCGTGACCGTTCGGAAAAGATCGTTGTTGAGACTGCTGAAGAAACCCAGTCCGCGCAGGATATCCGGTTCGGCAACCAGCAGCAGGACCGGGTCGCTGTTGAGGAGGGGAGTGCCTTCCAATTCGTAGATGAAATCGCTCCAAGCCGTCGTTTCATCGTAGTCGTAACCGTACTCTTGCCGGAATGTTTCCGTATTTGGCTCGTTCTCGAGCGTTCGGATGACAGCACTGCAATTATCCCAAGCCTCCAGCGGACCCCAGGGATCTTTTTCCATTCGTATTTTTCGCAGATGGGTTCCAAAGTCAGGGAATTGTAACGCGATATGGAGGTGAGTTTGTCGGAGTTGAAGGTGCCGGTGCCGTATGTGCAATCGAAGCCGTACGTTTCTATTTCACTGCCGGAAAGTGTCGAGGTGAGTTCGTATCCTCCGCTTCGTACATCGCAGAAGTAGCCGTATAGGGTTCCGTCTGCAGTTTGCGTATAAGGTTGCTCGCCATCGATTTCCCGGGTGAAGGAGAATCGGATGCAATCGTCTCCCTCGTAGGTGAACTGCCATGTTTCGACGGGACGGAGCGTGCCGTTCTTGTCCGCTGCGGATATTTTGAAACCCGTGATACGGCACTCCTTGCTGAATTCCGCCGGAAGTTCATAAGTATATTCCATTTCAGCAATCAGACTTCCCGAAGCGTCGCGCCCGACGATCTTGTGCAGTTGCCAATACCGAACCTGTTCTCCGATGTTGGGTTCGTCCGGTTCATTGGTATCCTCTCCATCGGTTCCCGACTGGGTGATGGTGATGAGAATCGAGTTCGTGCCGCAGGTGATTTCGATAAAGGCCGTGCGGGATTCTTCGGCGGTGTTGGGATCCGTTTCGACGCGGATGTCGTAATCGCCTGCCGCATCTCCGTGCTCGGGATTTATGCGTACCCACGTCGGGGCTTCGGCGCGGGATTCGTCCGTGATGGCGGAATTCCAGGCATCGTTCGTCGAAAAGAAAATTTCCGAATTCCCTGCGGTTTGTCCTGCGGGGATCTTCTGGGAGAGCTGTCGTGTATCGGGGACCTGAATGGAGCCGAAATCTCCATGCCATTCATCCGTTGTGTCGTCGCTGCAAGCCGTAATCGCGAGGGTTGCAAACGTGAGAAGAAGAAGTTTCAATCCTTTCATTTGTGTATTTTTTGATGGTTATTCGTTCGGGTACGATGAATATGAAACAGATGTATTTGTCTTCCGCTCGGATATTTCCGAATTTTGGCGTAAAGATAGAAAAACGGTTCGGAGTACCTTACATTCCCATTTATTTTGTACTTTTGTTTTTCAGAAAATAGTAAATGCAAAATACGATGACTCAGGAAGAACTTTTCAAAAAACTGGTAGCCCACTGCAAGGAGTACGGCTTCATCTTTCCTTCCAGCGAAATATACGACGGACTGGGTGCCGTGTACGATTACGGGCAGAACGGCGTCGAGCTGAAGAACAATATCAAGCGTTACTGGTGGGATTCGATGGTGCGTCTTCATGAGAACATCGTCGGCCTCGATTCGGCGATCTTCATGCATCCCCGCACGTGGGAGGCTTCGGGCTATGTCGGGGCGTTCAACGACCCGTTGATCGACAACAAGGATTCGAAGAAGCGTTACCGCGCCGACGTGTTGATCGAAGAGTGGCTGGCCAAGCAGGACGACAAGATTCAGAAAGAGGTCGATAAGGCGAAGAAGCGCTTCAAGGAGAACTTCAACGAGGAGCAGTACCGCTCGACTTCGCCCCGTGTGCTGGAGATCGCCGCAGCGCGGACTCCGTGCACAAGCGCTTTGCCGACGCGTTGAACGCCAACGATCTGGAAGAGCTGCGGCGGATCATCCTCGACTGCGAGATCGTCTGCCCGATTTCGGGTACGCGCAACTGGACCGAGGTGCGGCAGTTCAACCTGATGTTCTCGACCCAGATGGGATCGACGGCCGAAGGCGCCAATACGATTTACCTGCGGCCCGAAACGGCGCAGGGTATCTTCGTTAATTTCCTGAACGTGCAGAAGACCGGCCGCATGAAGCTGCCGTTCGGCATTGCTCAGATCTGCAAGGCGTTCCGCAACGAGATCGTGGCGCGGCAGTTCATCTTCCGCATGCGCGAGTTCGAGCAGATGGAGATGCAGTTCTTCGTCCGCCCGGGCGAGGAGATGCGGTGGTGGGCCGAATGGCGCGATACGCGTATGAAATGGCATCGGGCGCTCGGTTTCGGGGCGGATAACTACCGTTTCCACGACCACGACAAGCTGGCCCATTACGCCAATGCCGCGACCGATATCGAGTACAATTTCCCGTTCGGGTTCAAGGAGGTGGAGGGCATCCACTCCCGCACGGATTTCGACCTGTCGAACCACCAGAAATTTTCGGGCAAGAAGATCCAGTATTTCGACTCCGAAACAGGCGAAAGTTATGTGCCTTACGTCGTGGAAACCTCGATCGGTGTGGACCGCATGTTCCTGCAGGTGATGTCGGCGGCTTATACCGAGGAGAAGCTCGAAAACGGCGAAGAGCGCGTCGTGCTGCGGATTCCTGCAGCTCTCGCTCCGACGAAGGTGGCCGTGTTGCCTTTGGTGAAGAAGGACGGCATGCCCGAAGTGGCGCAGCGGATCGTCGATCTGTTGAAGTATGATTTCAACGTCGTGTATGACGAGAAGGATTCGGTGGGCAAGCGTTACCGCCGGCAGGATGCGATCGGTACGCCGCTGTGCGTGACCGTCGATGGCCAGACCCTCGAGGATAATACCGTGACGGTGCGCCACCGCGATACGATGCAGCAGGAGCGCGTGGCGATCGATGCCCTCTTCGGACTGGTCGATGCGGAGTGCTCGCTGCGCAGCCTCCTCAAGAAATTGAATGTCTGACAGGGCTGTATGCGGGTTTCGCGCGGGTGTGTCGGACGGCGAGTACAGTGTGCTTTGTATCGGGGATGTCCGTGAGGGTGTGTGGGCCGGTGTTGTTCGAGCTATTGGATAAGGTAAGATCGTGGGACGTATTTTGGCCATAGATTATGGAACGAAGCGCACGGGAATCGCCGTGAGCGATCCCTTGCGGATCATTGCCGGAGGGCTCGAAACCGTCGAAACCAAAGGGTTGGAACGCTGGTTGGCGCAATATTTCGCGGCGAATGACGTTTCGACCATAGTGATCGGAAAGCCGATGCAAATGAGTGGCGCTCCGTCCGAAACGTGGCGTTACGTGGAACCGTTGGCGGCCCGCCTGCGCAGGGCCTATCCCGACAAGGAGGTGGTGTTTTACGACGAGCGTTTCACCTCGGTCATCGCTCACCGCACGATGCTCGAGAGCGGTATGGGCAAGATGGCCCGCCGGGACAAGGCGCTTGTGGACAAGATATCGGCGACCATTATCCTGCAAGGATATATGGAGAGCCGAAGTTAGTTTTCCGGCTGCGGCCGGGTTAAAATGGAAAAAGTTATGATTTATCCGATAGTTGTTTTCGGGGCGCCGGTACTGCGCGAAAAATGCCGGGAGATCGGACCCGACTATCCCGAAGTTAAAAAGTTGATCGAGGATATGTTCCTCACGCTCGAGGAGGCCGAGGGCGTAGGGCTTGCGGCTCCCCAGATCGGTAAAAGCATCCGCCTGTTCATCGTGGACTGCACGCCTTGGGGCGAAGATCATCCCGAACTGGCCGATTATCGGCGTGCGTTCATCAATCCCGAAATTTACGAAGTTTCCGAGGAGACGAAACTCTACGAAGAGGGATGTCTTTCGCTGCCGGGATTGCACGAGAGCGTGCGGCGTTCGCTTGCGATCCGGATGCGCTATCTGGACGAGAATTTCGAGCCGCACGACGAAGAGTTCACCGGGCTGCCTGCCTGGGTGATCCAGCACGAATATGACCATCTGGAAGGAGTCGTCTTCACGGATCGCCTGTCTCCGTTGCGCAGAAATCTGATTAAGAGTAAGTTGATGAGCTTGACGAAGGGGCGTTACAAATGCTAGTACAAGACTAAATAGGGATTGCTCCGGTAAAAGTTACGGATTGACCGAAAAGAGAGCGATATTGGCCTAAAAGTTGAAATTTTCCGGAGAAAGGGGTTAAACTCCGGAAAATTATTATTACCTTTATATATCTAAATTAGGAAAGTATATTTCAATTATTTTAAATTTTCATACGATGAAAAAACTTTTACTTACATTGGCAATGGGCTTGCTCGCGTGGTCGGCATCTGCCCAGAATTGGACGGTCGGTGGTCGTATCGGATCCGGTTTCCAGGCTGTCGGACAGTATGTATTCAGCAACGATAATTATGTGGAAGCCCGTTTCGGTGCTTATTGGGCCAATGCCGGCGGTACGGTGACGGCCGATTTCTCGGTGTTGTATAATTGGAATGTTTGCAATATGGATTGGACTCCGTCGGCAGGCCGTTGGTTCTTCGATGCCGGTGCAGGTATCAATGTGGGCGGCAAAGGGCATTACGCTTATGTAGGCGTGGCCGGCTCGGCTAAACTGGGTATTGCCTTCAAGGGGGCTCCGGTACGTCTTTCGTTCGACTGGTCGCCGGCTTTCGGTCTCGGAATCGCTTATTGGGACGGGGGATCGCATTCCGAGTTCAACGAACGGGCGTTGTGCAACTTCGGTATTACGTGCGTTTATTGCTTCTAAAGAGAGAACAAAGAAGCCCGGAGCAATTTGCTCCGGGCTTCTTTATGCTGTCGGTTCGGTGCTTTTCTGTTCGATCATTTCCCCCCCCCTTGCTGATGAAGAACGTTTTCCGAGGGAGGAATTGAGGGACTGAACGTAATATGGACCCGGAACGGTTGCGGTCGGAGGCGAAAAACGGGCTGGACTTTCGGGTATTCAACGACGTGTGTAGAATTGTCTTTGGAGGTTGTATTCGTTTATATCGGATTTGTTTCGGGCGACGAAACTTTATTTTGCTTTGGGCGGCGTTTCTCTTGGCTGCGGTTGTAATCTTCGCTGCACCTGTAGGTTCTTTTCGGGAGGGAGGGTGCGTGTACACTCCGCGATCCCGAAGCATTTGAATCGCAGGTCCGAATAGCGATAATCGCCGTGTTTTTCCGTTAGAATGTGAAAGTTCCGCCCAGGGAGATCAGGATCGGATTCCGTGCGAACATGGCTGTCTGGAAACGGTATTTGAGCATGAGCGATGTACTCCAGCGGCGGCTTATCCGGTAGTCGCAGCCTCCGCCCACATCGAAGCCGCAGGACCATTTGCCCAAGTCGTTCACATTGACGCCGACTGTGGGGAAGAGGCTCCATTGTTCGGTTATGTGGAAGAGATAATGAGCGTCGCACCCGATGTCCACCGAACATTCCGATTTGCAGGGAATGACGATTCCCATTTCCAGCCGCAGCGCATCGGTCAGGCTGTATCGGAAATAGCCGCCGATGCCGAAGACGGCGCCCCGGCCGGTATGGGTGTAGAGATTGATCTTCGGACCTATGCCCCAGGAACCTCTATCCTGTGCCGATGCGTAGAAAGCGCTGAATAAGATAAGTATTGCCAGCAGTGTTTTTTCATAGCTTTGCAGACTTCGATACGGCTTTGCCGGAATGATTCCTTGCTGCCGTCGGATAATTTAGATTCTCTCGAGAACAAAGATACGAACGAACCGGCCGTATGAGCAAATTTATATTTGCACTTTGCCGAGGCGGAGTACCTAAGATGAAGTCAAAGGTACGAAAAATTTCCGTTTCGCCGAATCCTGGGGAGCCGAATGAAAATGGAGATACTCTGAGATCGAACAGTATTTGTCACAGGATCGTGTGTGGGGTTTATACGTGCTGTATTTTGAAAATTATTTTTTATGATTAAAGAGGCATGTGGTGGTTGGTTTGATAATGGACGGTGTCTTGTTCTTTTGTAAATAATTTGTGTGTGTCGTTATAATGTTGTAAATTACATGGGAATAAATATTTTACAAACAATCCCTCCTAATGTTTCGATTATGAAAAGACTATTATTCGGTATATTGGCAACGTTGCCGCTGGCGTATTGTATGACGGGATGTAGCAACGATACAGACTACGGAGGTTTTAGTTACTTTATCTGGGCCAATGACAGCGATCACCGGATTACGCTCTCCGTGGCACGCGAGTACGGTGAGTTGGTAATCGAAAACGAAATCATAGAGCCGGGCGAAAGTTTTGAGAGCGAAAGGGTGGATGGGGCAATAGCATACTGTCCACCTCCGTCGAGCTATATCCGGTATGTGGAAGTTGTCTTTGAGGATGGGACTAAAGCGATTTATATCAAGGGGTATCAGCCGCCGCGCGATTCCGATTATTATTCGAGGCAGGACTCTACTATCGATTGGAATTATGAGGAGGAGGTAACGGCATCTCATGCGGTCAGAACCCGTTGGACCTATACTTTACCAATGCCGACTACGATGCGGCGGTGGCGCAGCAATTCGCTGAATAGGAGTTGCCGGTCGTGGTTATAAAATCCTCCCGAACCGATTGGTTCGGGAGGATTTCGTCGCATGTATATCGTTTTATGCCTCTTTGAGAGCCGCATGCGCTGCCGCCAGGCGTGCGATGGGCACGCGGAACGGAGAGCAGCTCACGTAGTTCAGACCTGCGAAGTGGCAGAACTCCACCGACGAAGGTTCGCCGCCGTGTTCGCCGCAGATGCCGCATTTGAGGTTTTCGCGTGTGCCGCGGCCTTTGAATACCGCCTCGCGGATCAGCTGGCCCACGCCGTTGCGGTCGAGGATCTGGAACGGGTCGTTCTTGAGGATGCCCTCGAGGTAAACGGGCAGGAACTTGGCGATGTCGTCGCGCGAAGCCGAGCGTCATCTGCGTCAGGTCGTTGGTGCCGAACGAGAAGAACTCGGCGACTTCGGCGATCTGGTGGGCCGTGACGGCGGCGCGCGGAACCTCGATCATCGTGCCGACCATGTATTCCAGGCGGTCGTTGCGTTCAGCGAAGACCTTCTCGGCCGTCTGGTCGATGATGTTCTTCTGGTAACGCAGCTCCTTGTGGTTGCCAACCAGCGGCACCATGATCTCCACGTGTACGGGAATCCCCGTTTCTTTACGTTCATAGCCGCCTCGATGATGGCCCGGGTCTGCATCTCGGTAATTTCGGGATAGGTGTTGCCCAGACGGCAACCGCGATGGCCCAGCATCGGATTGACTTCTGCCAGCAACTCCACTTTGGCCGCGATTTTTCGTAGGGAACGTTCATGTCCTTGGCCAGTTCGCGCTGTTCCTTCTCGAAGTGGGGGACGAATTCATGCAAGGGGGGATCGAGCAGGCGGACCGTCACGGGATGGCCCTGCATCGCCTTGAACAGACCCCTCGAAGTCGCTGCGCTGCATCGGCAGTAACTTGGCGAGTGCTACGCGGCGGCCGGCTTCGTCGTCGGCGAGAATCATCTCGCGTACGGCCTTGATGCGGTCGCCTTCGAAGAACATGTGTTCCGTGCGGCAGAGACCGATACCTTCGGCGCCGAACATAAAGGCCTGCGCCGCATCTTTCGGCGTGTCGGCGTTGGCGCGTACTTTCAGCACCGAGTACTTGCGGGCCAGCTCCATGAGCTGTCCGAAGTCGCCGCTCAAATCGGCGGCCTGTGTCGCTACCTGCCCCAGGTACACCTCGCCTGTCGAACCGTTGAGCGAAATCCAGTCGCCCTCCTTGATTTCATATCCGTTTACGCGGATCGTACGTGCCTTGTAGTCGATCTGCAGCTCGCCTGCACCCGATACGCAACACTTGCCCATGCCGCGCGCTACGACCGCGGCGTGGGAGGTCATGCCGCCGCGTGCGGTCAGGATGCCGGCGGCGTCGAGCATGCCCTTCAGGTCTTCGGGCGAAGTTTCGATGCGGACCAGAATCGCACGTTGGTTTTTCTCTTTGAGCATTTTTTCGGCATCTTCGGCGAAGAACACCACCGGACCCGTCGCGGCGCCCGGCGATGCGGGCAGTCCCTTTACGATGACTTTGGCGTTTTTCATCGCCGTCTTGTCGAAAACGGGGTGGAGCAGCTCGTCGAGTTTGGCCGGCTCGCAGCGCAGTACGGCGGTCTTTTCGTCGATCAGGCCTTCGCGGAGCATGTCCATGGCGATCTTCACCATCGCGGCGCCCGTACGCTTGCCGTTGCGGCACTGCAGCATCCAGAGTTTGCCGTCCTGGATCGTGAATTCGATGTCCTGCATGTCCTTGAAGTACTGCTCCAAGTGGTGCTGTATCTCGTTGAGTTCTTTATATACGGCCGTCATCACCTCTTCGAGCGAGGGGTATTTGCTGCGACGCTCGGCTTCCGATACGTTCTGTGCTTTCGCCCAGCGGCGCGAACCCTCGATGGTGATCTGCTGGGGAGTGCGGATGCCCGCTACCACGTCTTCGCCCTGTGCGTTGATCAGGTATTCGCCGTTGAAGAGGTTCTCACCCGTCGCGGCGTCGCGCGAGAAGGCTACGCCGGTCGCCGAGTTGTCGCCCATGTTGCCGAATACCATGGCCTGTACCGATACGGCCGTGCCCCATTCGGCGGGGATGTTGTTGAGCTTGCGGTAGAGGATGGCGCGCTCGTTCATCCACGAACCGAATACGGCACAGATAGCGCCCCAGAGCTGATCCCAGGGATTTGCCGGGAAATCCTCGCCGGTCTGTTTCTTTACGGCTGCCTTGAAGTTGTGCACCAGCTCCTTCAGGTCGTCGGTCGTCAGGTCGGTGTCGTTTTTCACGCCGCGCTTCTCTTTCTGCGCATCGATCAACTCCTCGAACGGGTCGTGGTCCTCTTTCGATTCGGGCTTCATGCCCAGCACCACGTCGCCGTACATCTGTACGAAACGGCGGTACGAGTCCCATGCGAAACGGGGATTGCCCGTGCGCTTGGCTACGGCTTCCACGGCCTGGTCGTTCATACCCAGGTTGAGGATGGTGTCCATCATGCCGGGCATCGAGGCGCGTGCGCCCGAACGAACCGATACCAGCAGCGGCATCTCTTTGTCGCCGAACTTCATGCCGGTCAGTTTTTCGATGTTCTTCATCGCCTTCTCCACTTCGGGGCGAAGCAGCCCCACGACTTTCTCGCGTCCTTGTGCGTAGTATTCGCTGCATACTTCGGTGGTGATGGTGAATCCCGGGGAACCGGAATACCGATCAGGTTCATTTCGGCCAGGTTCGCACCCTTACCGCCTAGCAGCTCACGCATTTTGCCGTTGCCTTCGGCTTCCTTGTTGCCGAAGGTATAGACTCGTTTTACGTCTGCCATAACTTGTCGTTGTTGATTATAATAGTGTTTTTCCCAATAAATGTGCTGTTTCAGAGTTGTTTCCGCCGGGCTGCGGGCGAGGCCTTCCATTGGGAAGGCAACGGTGAAAACCGTCTTTCCGGAGGGGCAAAGATACGATGATTTTCGGATAATCAAAAACTTATTTAATATATAAAATATTGGAAAATATCGGCCGATGCCACCCGTATAGCGTTGTCGCCGATATGTCGGCAGGGGCGTTCCGCTGCGGGGATCGAGCAGGTCGCGCCGGGCGAAAACATCGGCCCGGATGACGGTCAGCGTCGTGTCTGTCAGGATTCGGTCGTGCAGCCACCAGCCGCCCCGTGCGTAGGCATTGCCCCGCCCTCGGCGCTCGGCCGGAGCCAATGCATCCCTGAGCGAGAGTTTTTCCGCAGTTCCGGACGGGAGCTTGCCTGCACAGAGGATCCGGATGCCGGGTGTTCGTTCGCGCAGCTCCTCCAGCAGTTCGGCAGCATACCGGTCGCCGCGTGTCAGCAATACGGCTGTCGGCTTGCCGTCCAGCGTACCCTCGACGCAAAGATAGCCATAGCCCGTTTCGATGCGTTCCGTGAAGAACCGGTCGGCATAGTAAAGCAAGGCGAAATCCATCCCGTCCAGCGTATTGAGGGTGCGGTGCACATAACTGTACGGCAGGTCCGATGCCCGAATCAAATCCTTGACGACCTCCTCGTTTTCGACTCCGTACACTCCTGCGAGCGGCATTGCCATCCGGCCGATTACGGCGCCTGCCCGTTCGACTTTGGTGCGGTAACGCTCGTCGGTCCAGCACAGCCGTCCTTCGGGGGTGTAGTCCGTGTCGTCGTAGAAGAGCGACGGGATCGTGTCGTAGAGGCGGTCGAGGTCGTAATAGGCGAAACCCGTGCGTTGTTGGGCGTGGATGGCACCGAGAGAAGCGATGACGAAGAATATCGCCAGAAAACTTATTCGTTTCATATTCGCTGCCGCTGCGGTTTTTCCTGCCGGATTTTACGTAGGAAACTGACCGTGTTATAATTTAATAGGGTAAATTTCAGTTCTTCGATATTCCGGTTGATTTGTTTGAATCCGTGATTTTTGAAAATTCGTACAGTCGCTTTTGCCATCAAAGAGTATCGAATTGCAACCCAAATTACGCAATATTTCCGATAATGCCAAATCCGATGCCGTAAAATGTCGGAATTATTTTGAGCTGCTGAGAAATTTTGAGCTTTGCCCGAACAATCTTTAACTAAGTTTTACCTGTAAATCGCTGTCAAGTCGCCGATATGGTAGCTTTTTTTCATCGTATCCGCTGTTGCAGGTTTCGTATCGTCTATAAAATCGTCGCCGGTCAAAAATGCTTCCGTAGTAACCGTGTAAACATACAGGCTGTCTTTAGTCAGCACGCTATATATTTTTTTTGAGCGGGGACCATCTCCATATTCCGCCGCAATTTCGATATAGCGAACAATTTTACCGTGTTCGTCGTGCAATATTAAATATTCTCGCGGCCCCGGATCGTCGCCTCCGTCGAGGACCAATCTCATGGTACGATTCCCGTCGAAAGGAATTCGATAATATTGTTTCCAATTTCCGTATCCCGTCGTATCGTTACCTAAAAGCAGCGCTAACCGATAGATCGTATCCCGATCCGTAATCATGGAATTGCCTGCTCGGTCCAGGGTGTAGTCCGATAATTTTAACCGATTGTTGAGATTGTCCGATTGCCGATCGATGCAAAATACCGTGCCCTGCAAGTTACGACAACTCGAACAAATGAATAATGTCATAAATATTATCGTGTGTTTCGTCATGGAAGGTAGCCTTTGTCCGAGAGGATCAATATCACCAAATTAAGCAAAATCCGGCAAAAATCCAAATTCGGAGGTAGAAAACCGCTGTGGGGATCATTCGGTGCGAACGAATATGATAATTCCATCTATTTTCCGGGCTTTGCGGCTGGTCCGGACTGTTTATGCCGGAAGGTTTTGTATTCCGGTGCTCCCGAAGCATACGCTTACTTTACCGACCGAGGCGACGTTGCCTCGGTTAAAATCATTTGTATTATGATAATAGGTTATTTACGTGTCAGCATGGGAAAACAGCATCTTGCCAACCAGCAGGATGAGATCCGGCGTTTCGCCGAAAGCAGGAATCTCGTCGTGGATCATTTATTGCGGAAATAGATAGCTGGTGAAATTTTCTGTTTTTTTTTTTATAAAATAATTTTTATATTTACACCCGTATTTTGCGAAAAGGCCATGCAGATGGTTTGCTTTAACCGCAGACGAATGGTGATATGATAATATTGTAAACGAAGAAACCCTTAATTGCCTTATTAAAAATTTTTATGAAACATTTATTTGTTAATTTATTTTCTCTTGTATGCATGCTGCTTGCAGGAGTAGGATTGACGGGGTGTACCGACGACAAGACAGAACCAGACCCCGGTACTTGGCCTTCATTGGAAGTGAAGTTCCTTGAAGCACAGTATTCGACAGTCAAATGGAGGTGACTGCCGCTAATTTGACAGAAATTGCTTACCTGGCGACGCCCAAGGCCGATGCCAAGGAGACCCCGACGGCAACGATCGTCTTTGCGACCGGCGTCAAATCTGCGATTGCGGACGGCGTTTCTTCGCTGACCGTAAGTAAATTGGACCCCGATACGGAGTATGTGATCTATGTGGCTGCCACCACTGCGAACGAAGAGTTCTTTGAGAAGGTTCTCGAGGTTGAGGCCAAGACCGCTTCGTTCGGCGATAACGCGTACGACGTGTTTGACGTGGACTACATGAGTTTTAGCATGAACGTGAAATTCCAGCCGACCGATCCCGAGAATGTGATCAAATATCTGCTGATAGACATGTTGACGTATAATTATCAGAGTATGATGAACTATACCGACGCCGACATGATGAATCTCTTCGACGATATATATCACAACTATATTACCGAGAATACTGTTTTTGTATTCAACGAGGAGAATTCGATTTTACGCGACGAGAATGGCGAGCCTGTGACCGATGAGGAAGGCTCGATGATAACGCTCTGGAACCCGATGGTGCCTGGACAGCTCAATTATGTGCTGCTCGGCGAGTTCGCATCCGGCGAGCACCCTTGGGGCTTCGGTCAGGGATACTATTTGCCCCTTTGGGATCAGGACGCATACTACGAAGCTGTCGGCGGTGGCGGTGGTATCTTGGGAGAAGCCGGTTCCCGTGCCGACGATGTAGAGCAGGGCGATTTCTGACCGGCTACTACCAGAAGATAGAGGTTACCAACAAGAAGCCCGAAAACTCGGTGAGATCAAGATCAATACCGATAAATTGAGACCCAACGGCGGTCTGCTCACTTTCGAGTTGTGCGAGGGGTATCCTACCTGTGTCTTGGTATTTTCGAGGAGTATGATATGGAGGCGATTAAGACGTCAATGCTGAAAGGCGACCTGTCGAATATGCAGTGGGCGCTGACCTCTTACAACGCACCTTACATCCTCAATGTCCAGACTTATGAGATAGCCAAAGGGCAGACCGACTTCTTCAACCTGACGGAGTATTTCACTAAGTTCACGCCGGGTATGAAGTATTACGTCTATGCGCTGGGTATCAACGATAATACCGGTTCGAAGCAGGCTTTCGCCAAACTCGAAGGCTTTACGCTGCCCGAACCTACGAAACCGGCTCCCGAGGTAACCGTTACCGGTATCGATGCTCCGGAAGGTCATGAGGAGTCGCCCTACGAAGTTTGGTTCAATATCAAATGTACTACGGGTGACGCGGTGACTGCCAAGTACGCTGCCAACTACGAGCGTGAGTGGGAGGTCGAACTCAACGCCGGCAAGACTAACACCGACCTGATCGAAAACGGTAACGCGTTTACTCCGGATGAGATCGAGAAGATCAACTCGGCCGAGGGTTACAACGTAATGTTCTCGACCCGTCCCGACGCCAACACCTACCTGGGTGTAATCGCTTACAATGACGAGGGTACCGGCAACGATCCCGACAAAGATGGTTCTGCCATCGGCAAGAAGCGTTCTATGCCTGTACCTGATAAAGAGCTGGTAGATTCGAAGTATTTCGAAAGTCTGCTGGGTGAGTGGACGCTGTCGGCTGAATACGAGGGCGGCGAGGCGCCGATGACCTGCAAGGTGGAGATCGTTTCTGGACTGACGTGTCCGGAGAGTCTGTCCCAGGAGGTCATTGACTACTATCTGAATAACACAAACTACTCGAAAGAGCAGGTAGAGAAGTTGTACGAGGGCTTCAAGAAGCAGCTTAAGCTCTACAATGAGCGTCTGCGCGGCCAGAACCGCCTGCTTTGCCTGGGACTCGATATCGACCGTCCGAAGTACGAGTACAGTACCAACTACCTGGCCGGCTGGAAGACGCCATACGACCTTTCATCGCAACTACGGAAGAGTACAACGGCTACGATACGGAGTCTATGTTCTTCGATTTCGGTCCGAAGTGGTATCTCGAGATGAAATCCGACGGTTCCGTAGTCGCTCCGTTCGACGTAACCAACCTGCCGCCGCTTACGTTATGGAACAAGGGGGCCGAGTACTATTTCATTGGTATCAGCAAAATGGCGATTACGCAGGGTGAGTTCCCCGTAACGATTAGCAGCGATAACTCTACGATCACTGTAGGGGGATATGAGTACGAAGGTGATACTTACTACCCGAATGCAGCGAAGATAATGGTCGGAGGACAGTATTCGACCGACACCCGGGTATGCGGCGCACTGACGCTGACCAAGGGTTGGAATGGTGAGTCCGTGAAGTCGGTTGTCAAGGGCGGCAAGTCCGTGACGACGAACGATGTGCTGGGTGCCGAGCGTGCTGTCCGCCCGTTGAGCCGCACGAGCGTATCTGATGCGAAGAGCTACGAGCCGCTTAAGGTTACTCCTCTTGCCGAGAAGTCGCTCCGCGAGCGTTGGAAGCAGCGGGCGGCAGGTAAATATATCCGTCGCTAACAGACTCTTTTGAAATAAGGCAGGGGGAGGTACCCGGAATGGGAATTTTCCCCCTGCTTTATGCTTTTATAAAATAACCGGATGCGCAAATCCGCTGGAGGTGCGGAGGCGTATTTTATGGAAGCAGAAGAGAGTTACTCTTTAAATCGAAAAAAGATTCCGATATGTTGAAAAAACTGTTTGGCTTGGCGCTTGCACTCTTGGCGACGCTTGCCGTTTCGGCGCAGGTTCGCGTGGGGGAGGGCCAGCTCTCCGGTAGTTTCGAGAGCAACTCGATCTACTACCAGGACGACTCGGGATTGGGTGCAGCAGGCACTGCTCCCGACGATCGTTTCGGTTCGAACAACTACATGAAACTCGACTACATGAACGGTCGTTTTTCTGCGGGACTCCAGATTGACGCTTATCTCCCTGCATTGCAGGGATATGAGATCGGTCAGCAGCCCGGAGCCTATCACTTCTATCTCTCCTCGAAGTATATCCAGTGGCAGGATCACAACTATTCCGTGCGGGTGGGTGATATTTTCGACCAGTTCGGCAGCGGACTTATTTTTCGTTCGTTCGAAGACCGTCAGCTGGGATTCAACAATTCGATCGAGGGTGTGCAGGGTATCTACCGCTTCGGCGACTACGTCGAGGTGAAAGGTATGTACGGTCGTCCCCGGCTCTACACCGACTATGCGGATTCGTGGGTGCGCGGTGCCGATCTGCACATTTCATTGAATGATATTTTCGGTTGGAACGCTGCGCAGTTCTCGGCTGAGGGCAGCTACGTCAACCGTTACGAGTCGCTCGACAAGGATCAGACGATCGACTTCGCCTCTCGCGGACTTACCTCGCCCAATCTGAACATGTATTCGGGCCGCCTGAATTTCGACTGGAAGGGGCTTTCGCTCAAAGGCGAATACGTATATAAGGGAAGGACATCTACTCGACTGTTGCGGACGTAGCCGCAGCCGGCAACGCCATCTTGGTCGAGGCCGGTTATAACTACGGACCTTTCAGCATCTCGGGTAGTTTCCGTCGGTTAGACCGTATGGGGACGATGCTTTCGCTTTACGGCTCTGGTACGGGCAATGTACTCAACTACCTGCCCTCTCTGACGCGCCAGTACACTTACCTGTTGGCCAATTTGGAACCGTATATCGTTAATACCGACGGCGAAATAGGCGGTCAGGTGGATCTCTACTATACGTATCGCAGCAAGTCGAACCGTCATCGCTACTGGAATTTCCACGCCAACTTATCCACTTTCTATACGCTGCGTTCGGAGCAGAGCGAATCGGGCGAGCGGGAGTTGATGTGGCGTGATATTAACATCGATGTAGAGCGCCAGTGGAACAAGAAACTCAAAACCTCGCTGCTTGTTTCGATCCAGAAGCGCAACCCGAGTCATGGTTTCCAGCGTCATACCTACGTATCCAACATTTTCATAGGCGATGTCACCTACAAATTCGACTCGAAAGTCGTTGCGCGTCGAGGCGCAATACCTTTATTCGACCGACTACGAGGGTGACTGGGTCGCGGCTTTGGTGGAGTTCAACATGGTGCCGCATTGGAGTTTCTTTGTGAGCGATATGTATAACCTCGACGAGACCGAGGCTAACTCCTTTACTAAAACGAATTATTACAGTGCAGGATTCAGTTACCTGAAAAATCGTACGCGTATTCAACTCAGCTACGGCCGCAATCGTGCAGGCTATGTTTGTTCGGGAGGGGCGTGTCGTTATATGCCGGCTTACACGGGTCTGAACCTTGTGATCACTTCATCCTTTTAATTAAAAACAGATTATGAAATTCAAGAAATTCATTATCCCTGCGCTTTGTATGGCTATGTTGAGCGCGGGATGTTCGGGGCAGGATCCGGTGACCCCCGGTGGCGGTCAAAACGGCAATGGGGGTACGAATGAAAACATCGAAAACGGTCTGCAGGTGACGGCATCGACGACGGTAATCAATGCCGACGGGCAGGATGCCGCCCGCATTAATGTCTATTATGACAAAGTGAAATTGTCGCTCGACGCAGTCGCTTTCTACGATGCCAAAAGTAACGACGTGCTCGACCTTCGAAATTCACCATCGAGGACAACACGCTTGTGTACACTGTTACCGAGCCGGGTGAATTTTCGTTCTGGGTTGCTTATAAGACCCACAATACCAAAGATCGTCCGACAACCATTTCTGCTGTAGAGTTCTCGGTGCCTGACGCTCCGGAAGATCCCCAGCCGGACAACACCTCGTTCGTCCGCCGGACGCTCATCACGCAGTTCACGGGCTTGGGTTGCGGCTACTGTCCTTTTATGATCGCTGCGATGGAAGATGTACGCAAGTCGGCCGAATATGCGGACAAGTCCGTATTGGCAGCCTGTCACACCTATGGG